>Ga0214542_1000172_pt1 | contig 98991 bp, 31 predicted proteins | sample CNSS1metaG_FD_160096 | JGI IMG/M metagenome (GOLD analysis project Ga0214542, IMG submission 160096) | Root nodule microbial communities from cowpea collected in UCLA plant growth center, Los Angeles, California, USA - CNSS1 | ecosystem: Host-associated > Plants > Roots > Nodule | place: USA... | reverse complement strand
AAAACTTATACAAATAACCATTAATTTTTAAAAATTTAATAAATAATTAAATTATAAAGGGTAAAGTTGGAATTATGAAATGTGGACACAAAAGAGGGAATCCCCTTTATATATAGTTATAGATATTTCGAATACCACATCGATAAGGGTAGCAAAAACCGGCATTCAAGTAATATAATAAATATAAACTGTGTATTTTAGATTCTTCGTATAATTATCCTACTTATATTCTTATTAAATAAATGCTTGGTATGTTCTTGACGCACAGAATATTTGTTTGTTTTTTATAATATAATATAAAAAACTAAAACAATGGATTTGATTTGAAAAACAAGCAGCATAAAAGTTAAAATAGGTTTTTGAAAACCTGAAATGACTAAAAATCTGAATAAATGGGTACCAAGTTAAGAGCTGTATTTATTGGAGCATCTCATATGTTTTGTTTGAGAGAGTATTTAATATGCATGTCACGTAAAGCGAGGTTATAGCTATGGGAAGGAGTGCATGCTGAGATCGATGGGATGGTGATGAGATTGAGGCCATGTAAGACCAAAACTAAACCTTCAAACTTTTTTTCTCATTTCTCACTCTCATTTATTATTCCTTCTTTCTCTGTTCAAAGTAATTTTGCTTTCTACTCTCTGCATCAAATTCAAACTGTAATTTCATAAACACATAGTTGTCCATAGTAATGTCACTACTCACCTGCATGATTGATACTGATAGAGAGAAAAAAAAGTGAAAATTGGATTAGATTAGAGTAATGGTTTTGGTTTTGTGGGTCTAAGATGGAAAAAGAGGAGTAGCAATGAGGTAGGTAAGGTTAAATAAAGTAAAATGTTTGCTTGAAAGGAACCTCTTGGTGTTGGGCATGGGTTTGGGTGAAGCAGAAGGAGAAACAGAAACAAAAGCAGTGTTAGAATTACAAGGAGGAGGAGTAGTAGGTTCAGGCTAGAGCGTGTGTCAGAACAAGTTTGTGCATTTTACGCTAACGTTGGCATCAGGCTCAGCCTGGAAGTGTGGAACTGAAATGGGATCAGAATCGTAAAGCTAAATTTGGAAACCCTATTAATGAATTTTATTCGCCATTTGCACTCTATCACGCATCCTTTCTAACTCTTTTTCTGTCAGACACACCACCTTTTATTTGCATAAAAGAAATAAAGAGACCGAAAAATATGAAAATTCAAAACTGGTTACAAATAAATGAAAGTGATGCTAAACTGGTACAATCAATCTTATCATCTATTCAAACATTACACAGAAAGTTGCAGGTCTTGCGTACAGGGTACCTTCTCTTCTCACCCAAAACAAAAATGTACAACAAAATCTAGACATATCTATTTCAGTTCTTCTAATTCGACCACAATCTGTAATTAGGAATAATCGTTTCATTCTGCTTTGTTATAAACAGGACTTTGGTTTCTCACCCAATTCTGATAATAATGGCACGCCCATACAATTGTACTTGTTTTTGCTTACAGGTTATTATTGTAACCTTTTATCTGAAAAACAATAGTGTACTTTGAAGTTTTGACCTTCTTATCTTTTAAAATTATCTCATTTTGATTGTTTTAGGAAAAAATGTTATACTCAAATGAACAAAACATAAAAAGGTTACAGCAATTAAGAAGTACCAAATGATTTCAATTCTGAACCAAATACCATCATGTATCAAATATAAATCTTGTTTTTATAAATGTATTACTGTATGAGACCAAACACAGGCTGTGATTTTCTTCTTTGTTATGTACATATACATGGACCGACTCTCATGGATACAGGTCCATAAAACAGGGCCCATAAATCCATTTATAATTATTACCCAACGTTGTACTGACAATTAGTTTAATAAATACTTCTGACTAACTTTTTCTTCATCTAAATTTGTGATTTTAAATTACATAGACGGAGGGGAAATGCAAATAAGGATAACAAAATTGATATTCTCTTACTATGTCCATTTTTATTTGCCAAAAATAAAGAAACTGTACATTGTTTTGTAGTTTATAGTTGTACAAATCAATTCATACACCTTCAGACAGGACAATCACAAGGTACGGTTACGTCTCTCTGTCCCCTTTCCCATACAAAATACACAAGGCAACCTTGGACTTTCTCCTATTCCTCCTAATTCATCTTAAAATATGAAATGAAAAATATGTTTTTGACATGATGTAATGAAGAAACAAACTGTCGTAAGTTGCAGTACAAAAAATTGTGGTCCCTCAGATACGTGCATTTTGGGGTACAAGGTCATCGAATCGATCGTGGGTTAAAACTTCCCTTGCTCGAGCACTTCTATATTGAAGTCGCTGATGAAGTGTCTCAGACATTTGGTTGAAAAATTCAGCGTCCCATCTTTGAATTAATGAGGGGTCCTCGGCATAGCAGATGTATATGGATGTAACAGCACTTTCCACCACGACCATTGCCAATCCAACCTGAAATATAATTGCATATTTTAAGTCACATTCAACCATGTACAGCTTTGACCGGATTTCATGGCCAACACACGACAAACAGAACGTAGAATACAAGACATGTCATCATTAATCTAGCTGTCTGTCATTCGTAGATATAAAAACAACTGCAAATTCAACATTGTAGTTTGAATAATTTTAATGGTCAACATGTTTCAGGAAAATGATAAGAGCATCATTACAAGCCTTTTGATTTATGGAAAAACCCATGTGTGAAGCAATTATACCGATGCAATCCAATTGATAATAACTGGTTATATGGAAAATCATTGAATGTTCCTCACCAATTTTAGAAAAAAAAAGTTTAGCACAGGTAGTCCCACCAAGAGCAAGCTTTAAACAAGGAAATTGTTTAACATACCAATACCATCCCCATCAGCATGGAAGTGGATCCGATCATAATAATTCTGTCACTCCATTTAACCCATGCCCAAATACCAGAGCAAGTTCCAGTTATCAGACCACCAAAAATAGTACCCATTAGAAGCACAGCACCAGAACAATCATAGGCCACAAGTGCTTCAACCCCGGTTGACTGGAGTAACTCCCATGCATCTCTAGCTGACCGGTTAAAGCTTTTACCATAAACAGCAATCTGAAAGGGAGGTTACCATTAAAAACATTCCAGAATAAGTTTTTCAAGAACCAATACATTCAACACAACTTGACCGTACACTATATCTTAATTATCATGGAAAAACAGGCAGATGCTTTAAACAACCCATGCTAATCTTTTTGTGCCCTTGTAATGCAGAGTGCTCACAGAGAAGGAATGCTTTTCATATCTTTCTAAATTTTTAGTAATTGAAATTCTAGTAATAATTATTCTATTAATTCATTTTTAACCTTTATATCCTTAACTTTGAAAAACAATTAAGATATGACAACAAAGTGGCAATGACATTTCCTTTGGAAGCACTGAATCTGCTTTGGTCCCTTTACTATCCTCAACAAGAGATTTTCACTTCAGGGTGGCTGAAACTGAATTTAATGCAGTGAACCTATTTCCAGGCACTTTTACATATTCTTACTACATAATACCAGCAGTTTAACTAAATGAAAATCCACAAATCTTGTATTTGATTGTCATATAGAGGACTAGTTAATGACACGGTCACAGAAGTGCACCTGAACATAGGCATACTTGTTAAAGAAACGCACAAGAGTCTCCACGAGATGGAAAAGGAAATCGACAAGGCAAAGTAAACACTCGTTATTGCCAATCTTAGACCGAAATCCCCGTATCTGAAAGACAAAACAAAATTTTAAAAGAAGAAAAAATTAACAAGAAAAAACTCCATAAAATTGAAGAGATGAACTAGAAATTGGTCATAACGATTGGTTACCTTCCATCGTAGTGTCCTAATTGCTGCAGTAAATAATGAACCATAGCAAATGCTGCCAAACGATGTGGTTAAAGCATACTGTAGAGATTTCACTAAGGAGTTAGCTGGAATTGAAGCTGCATCTCTACCACCATGAAAAAGAACAAGAAACACCATCCCAGACACTATAACATGCACGGTATTACATAGTACTGCACCTGTCCAAAACAAGCTCACAGAGAGAACCTGCAAACATGAATTGCAACAACAGCATAATCAGATGCGGGAAGTCTAGTAATCTGATGCCAAAACCAGTTCGAACAAGAACAGGACAGAATGAAGAAAAAAACTTGCCAGCTCACCACAAGAAGCCACCAGCGTCCACCATCACCCATGCTTGAAGCCACAACACCTGCTGCTCCAAATGACCATAAGGCCATCCATAAAAGCACAACAAACATAAAAACATATGCCACTCTCATAACCTCAGGAAGATTCCAAATCATCTTCACAGCCTTCTGCAGAATCAACATCGTAAATGGGAGTCTGGAAAAGGAAAGAAGCCACAATGAACTATCTTACGGACTCAACCAATTTCACAAAAGGCTAAACAGAAGCGGCAGAAAAACCTTAACCACAAAATCAGAAGCTGGCAACATTAATCTTTGAAGACACCCAAAGAAAAATTCTGTAAAAACTGAATATAACAAGTTAACAGCTACTTATTTGCATCTCCAGGGATTGGAGACTGTTGAAACCGTAGGGATTGAATGGCAAACAGAGAGAATATATTCAAAATTGCATAACAGTGATATTCTCCTACAAAATGTGTCAATCAACCACCACATTCACTGCATAGGACAAAGAAGAAAGCTAAAGCAGGATGCATTGTTGACTATCAGATAAACCAATATATTCAGAATACCTTACTATCCAGTCCCATTTGCTTATATGAGGGCGGTAAACACATTCATTTTTAGATTCTAAACAAACAGTGAATTGATACCAAAAAACAAAACACTAGCCAAGTATTCTTAGTGCGTGTGTGTTTCCCACTTTGAACGGCCATTTCATACATTCCGATAAATTAAACGTGACTGAAAGATTTTGATGGGATTTAAAGCGGCTTCTCAAACACACCATTAATAAAAACATCAACATTCAAGGTCAAGTCTACAACCCACAACATTTTCGGATACACGTATGATTACAATAATTATCTCCAGTCAGTTACTGATATTAATCTCCTATTCATCTAATGGTGAGTTGTCCCTCTTTAACCAAGTTTTCTCCATAAGCAAAAGTCAAGATTCAAGTTCCAAATCACCTACTTAATCGAACCGAGTCCGTGACCACTATTACGGTCCACAATTTGAGTAACAAGAAAACAACTGAAATCCACACCAACATAAAACATGTAAAGGCCAATACCTGTCTATGACTGATATGACATAAAGGAACTGCAGAAGAGCTCCAATGGCAAAAGCAACCCCCCAGAAAATCTGGCCAGTCCAGAAACACAAAACACTGACCACAGCAAGGTAAGTGGTGAGTATGTGAACAGACACCTTCATCATTTGAGTTGCCTGGGAGCCCAACAACAACAACCAACCCCATCCAAGAACAGTCCCAACCCCACCAGCAGCAGCATAAAGGGGCCAGTAAGTCTCAGTCAACCCGGATTGGTTCTCAGAAAACCGGGAGGTAAACTTGTCAATGTTAAGTCTATTCTCTCTCTCGAACCTATTTAGACCAAGAACCCCCAGAAGGAACCCAAGCCCAATCAAATGGATTAAGAATATTCCTAACCAGAACACGTCGTGCCACCGCCGCGACTGCTCCGTAGCCACCCCTTCTCCACTGCTCCTGGCCGCACTCTATCACAATTCACAACAATCAAGTTCCAAAGTGATCCTTTTTAGGCATTAAGTACATCAAACACAGCTATTACAGTGTGTTGGCAAATGAGTGTAACTGGCTGTACCCAGATTAAGAAAATAGTCCTAAACACTGAATTGACGAGGTAGATAGAGAAATACATCGAAAATGATTGATTTGAGAGAGTTAAAAACAGGAAGGAGTTGAGGTACCTGATTGGCGGTGGCTATGGAAACGAACTCGGAGGAGGATGAAGAGGAAGACGGGGAATCCATCATTATGAGCAATGGAGAAGAAACATTGTCTTGTCTACGTAGAATAAATTATGAATTTGGTAAACATAAGAAAATGAGGCGAAACCTCCGAGGGGACAAGTCAATGGTTTTGGGTGAAGAACAAAGGATTAATTTTATTTTCTAGGGTTTGCGTTTCAACAATGGTACAGTATACTAATACTAATATTTACTATATTTTTTTTACAGTCAAGGACAAATTTGGATAGAAATATGGTCATTGTTTATTTGACATATATTAAGTAGTATCTAATTTTAGTCTAGTAATTAATAAAAATATTAAACATTATTTACATTTTTTTTTCTATGCCTTCTTATACAAACACAGTGTAGTTCCATTTTCATAAACAGTGTTTTCGGTGGGTTTCTATCGACCACGCGCTTTATGTGATTGTAATGCCATGGTTTGGCTGCTTCCATTATATGTTTTAATTTTCACTTTTCTGTAAAATTGAGGGAAATGGTCTGAAAAAAGGTAAAAATTTTCCAACTACCACACATTGCCAGAATAAATTCCCATATACACACAATATTTGGTAATAAATTTTGAAAAATAAGTATTTACTGATCTAACAATGTTAACGGGAGCAGCTACAAATTTCATTTCTAGAAAGTCAAATTCTCTGTTTTTTTCCTTTTGGTTCAGAATTAAGATCTGAATAAACCAAATTTTGACCTTAGTTTTTTATTTCTTAAATTGTATAATCTAAATCATAAAATAAATAAATAAATGAACAAAAAATTAGTATAAAATCGTGAATAATATAATCGCGATTTCTTATGTAAGAATTACAAGATATACTTCTATCCATACTTAAACTAAAATTAACTTTAATATTTGAAATTGTAATTAATTTCAATATCATTGCTCAAAAGTATTTCATATCCAATCTTTTCTAAATCACTACTGGTAACCATATTTTTTATTTAAAAGGACATGAAGACCAATATATATGTTGTTCATGCTAAAATTGGAAAGAAATTTAAGTTAAAATACATTATGTGTTTATTTAGTAAACATAATGATTTATAGAAAAATTAGAATTATTATTCACTCTATTACTTTATGGAAATAGAAAGTACTTTCGTATGTATTTCTTATCTTTAAGTGGGTTTGTATCAAATGTCAGACAGAACATTTATCATCAAAAGCTTTAATGATTAGTCAAGGTACAATTTTTTTTACTTAAAAAGTTAAATATTTAAAGTGTTACAGTTTGATTATGACTTGGTCGGACTCTGATCATTTGACAAACATTTTCTTAATAAAGTTTGACAAAGTTTGTTTTTTAACACACACCAAACATTTTTTTATTTTTCTAAGTCAACATTTATTTTATCCATTAAAGTATTGTCACGTGTACTTTGTCAAAAATTTGTTAATAAAACTTTGTCAAATTATATTTTTCCTTACTTGGTCTACGCCATAAGACAACTGATGTTACCTACCTGCAATAATCTTTCTCTCAATAATTGTGTCACTAGGAATCTCACTCTTTGTGACTTGGTCCAGCTGGCTTCCATCACAAGATAATTCTACAATCCACAACAATCTCAAACCCAATATATAAACATAAATACAGTTAACGTCTTGTACTCATCTAAAACTCAATACTTGCTATCTCAGATGAATCACAATCTCCCATATTCAAATATTCAAGATAATCTAAAAGTGTTCAAATTATAGATGAATAAATTCAAATTTGACACTTAGTACGAATTGTTTGTGTTATGATAGGGTTAAGAGATCTTTATTTAACACAAAGGAAATGTTAGCATTAACATTTACCAGAAATTATTGAGTAAAAGCCAAGAGGTAACTACGACACAAAGATTGTTAAACACATGTTCTTGTTTTTATTTTTTTCAAAAAGACACCGATGTTTAACATAAACTATTGGGTAGGAATTCAGAGTCAATCAGGTTATCACAAAAGTTATTGAGGGCATCTTTATTTATTTATTTCCCAAAAACAAAGTTAGCATTGATATCTAGTGCGTGCTATTTAGCACGTAAGCGAACACTTAATACAGACTATTTTAACACAAACTTTCTTTTGCACAAAGCCAATATCAGTAATGATGTTCAGTGTAAGCTATATGAGCACCCATATTTTCTTTTATAGAAAGAAAATGCTAATATTGATGGTTATGACAGCTTAATTAAGCACATAGATTTTCTTCTGTACAAAGACGATGTTAACACATACTATATTCGGACATATAGATTTTATTTTGCAAGCAAGACAATGTTAACCTGAAAACTAACTATTTAAAAAAAAGAGAATGATTATTTAAAAGAAAATCATGAATAAAATATTAATAATTAATTTAATAGTTTATAACTAAGAATCAAGATTTTACAAAGTAAAAGTTTGTCCCATTACGAAATAACTAATACTGCAGATTGCTGCGACCGATTTTTAAGGTGGTGCATGGTAAATTTTTCCTATAGCTACTTTAAAAAAAGTTTTATAAATTAGTTTATATGAGTTAAAAACTTTCATAAGTTAATTTACTTATAGACTAAATTTATTGAATTTTAAAGTGTTTTTAATTGTTTGTCAATCGCACGGATCCTACTGTGTTAGTATAGGCTTTAGTTTTAAGTGATACTAGGCTTGTTTGATTTTGGGCCTAACAATTGGGATCATCGGTCCATGGCAAGTATTGGGTTAGTCCAAAATTTGATTTCAACTTGACTATTGATTTAGATAATTGAATACATGTTTATTTTGTAATTATTGTGACTAATTTAAAAATAATTTTTTATCATTTATTTTTTATTTTATAAATTTAAAATTATTAATTTTTAACAAGTACACATAACCATTACTACAGATAAAATATGCGTTCAATCTTATTGATAATCACTCAGAATTATTATATCAAAACAAAAGTATTTTTATTATACTAAAAGTAAAATATATCAATATTTTAATATTTAAATGACTATTTATCTAAACACATATTTAACATCTCAAATAATTCTAAACTTTGCCACTAAAGAAGAAACCTAGATTCTCATTTGTTTTAGAAGGAGATATGCAAGTAGAAATGTGAAATGCAAAAACACAAGTTGGATTAAGAGTCTAATTACTTGTACTTTGAACACAATAACGATTTCATTGATATTTTTTGTTTATTCTCTCCATCTTCACCTAATTGGTCATTAATCAATCTCCGACTTTCAAGGAATAAACAAAGAAAGTGAGGTTAAAAATTTCCAAATGTCAAACATCTCTTTCCATTGAAAGGTAATCAATTGTCCTATATCAGTGTATGGTAGTTGTTAGCTTTTAGTTTTGGTCATAAGAGTGTCCAATTACATCATCACTTATATTGTTTAATGCCCATGCAATAACGTGCTTCTCATGGAACTTGATTTTTCAGATGGATATTTAATTTTCCAAGATTTATTTATTTATTTGTGTAACAAGGAGATAAAAGTGATATTTTGAAATAGGATTTCATGTCCAAACTAAAAAATAAAACCAAGTGTTAACAATTTTAGGTAAAAAATGTGTAAAGTGTAACTCAAAATTTCAATAATAAATTAAACGCTATAAGATAAAGAAAATCATAAATTTAACGTATCGAGATTAGGTTAAATGTGGTATTAATATTTTTTATCTCTTATGTATAAAATGGTGTTCAAGTACTTGGATGCTTCACTTTGAAGAAAATGAAAAAGGAGAAGAAGCTTCCAAAAATGGTTTTTATTGAGCCCGGTACCCTAATTTATTTTTGTGATCCTCATGTCTCTACGTATGAGAACCAAGAAAAGGTGATTTGAGGTTGAATATTATCCATTACTTTGTTAGTACCATTTCCAAACGCAAACAGACACTTTATGTTTTTTAGCATTAAAATAAACTTCAAAAGTTAAACATGGAAGACAAGACACAATACCTTTTTTTGCTATTTTTTAATTAGCTTATTTGGTACAATGTCACTCTAATTTTTTTACATGGTTAACAAATTGTAAAATACCTTAAATATAATTCTTAAAATATTCATTACAAGATGATCATAAATGATATCTCTAAATATTGTATTTATAACTTTCCTAGTTAATATTATGTGCAAATTTTAAACTATTTAATTGTCCCAATTTAAGAAACAAGTTATTTAATAGAACTTTGAATTTACGCAAAAAAAAAAAGTTTTTATTATAATTTACGTTGGGATGCAATGATCAAATGTTAAATGTTATTTTCTTTTCACATTGTTCTTATTCTTATTCTATCAGAATGCTCTCAACACAAATAACACAACACACATATTCATTGATTTTTTTTTTCAGAAAAAAATCACAAAACAAAAAAGACTAAATTATTTATTTAAGTAGTTATAAAATGTCTCTTTGCAACTGCGTGCCGCCGAAAAATAGTTTATGCGGTGCATTTATTTGTTTTTGTTATGACGATTTATTGTTCACCATAAAATCAACGTAATTAAAATCTTTCATTATTTTCAATAATTATGACGATAAGAATAATAAAATAAACTTTTCAAAATTTTGTAAGGCTAAAATCAATTTATATAGTGTGTTAAAAAAACACACGAAAACTTTGTAATCATTTTAAAATTGTTATAATTTGGAAGAAAAAGGCATCTTTTGAACAGAGTCCAAACTTAAATAAAACGCAATGTGTAGAAATAGAAAAAATGTAAAAAGAGAAGCATCTTTCTGCTATGGTTATTTTTAATTTTTTTTATCCAGATTCTGAGAAGGGAATTGAATTCCGTGCTCTGCAGAAAATACATTTTTTTTAAAAGAGAAACGCACTCACCCGCACATGTCACTCTGAGCTTTTGTCACCTTCCTTCTAGCTTCGGTCTCAGGCGACTTTCACTTCAACCAACAACACAACACAGTCTTCAATCTCTCTCTCTCTCTCCGAGTCCTTCTTCTTCGCTCAGCCAACATGAGCTCAATCGTTCAGGTGCTTTCCCTTTTATTGTCATACAAGATTATCTTCTCTCGATTTCTGATTTCATTAACATTAATCGTATTCTTTGTATTCCTTTTTTCATTAGGGTTTCACGAAGTCCCTGGCCATGACTATTCTCTCGGAGATCGGCGACAAAACATTTTTCGCTGCTGCGGTTAGTTTCTACCTTTTCTCGAGTGTTTTTTCTAGCCCTGTTCTACAGTTTTCTATTTCGTCGGTAGATCTTGTTATCAGCTGCACCGGATTAATTGGTTGGTTTATGTGGGCCAGCCTGTCTGGACGGTTGGAGTGGTGTTCTGGACTGAAACCAACTGACATAATATTTTCTGTTTGTTGTTATTATCTTTTTATGGAGTAGTTCTGTTGTGTGTGTATTGTTTGGAATTTGGCCTAGGCACTGAACAAGTATCTGTGAATATTCAAATATGTATTCAGTTGTTTCCTCTGTTAATTGAATTTGTGTAAAACATTCTTCACTGCTCTGTTACCGGCAAACTCACGTGGGAGCCATTTTTTGTGTAGTGTGTTTGAAGAAATGATTAGTGTTTTTTATTTGTTATCTCGTTCCATAGTTCCACACAAAGAGGAAAGACCTTTATATTTGTATTTTGTAATCTTGCTAGTAGAAATTAATTAGAACTCTGACTGTTTCATATTATGATACTTATTCAAGATACTGGCTATGAGGCACCCACGGCGTCTAGTCTTATCAGGTTGCTTATCATCTTTGATTGTAAGTTTCTTTTCTCGTTTCTCCTTTATTTTTAACTGCACTGTATTATCTTTTTTGAAGGTTGGATAATTTGTCTATTGTCTGATATAGGTCTTTCTTCTTCCTCCTTTTCGAGTTTCATGATTCCTTGTTAATTTTGAAAATTCTAGGTGATGACCATTCTGTCTGCTCTTGTTGGCTGGGCTGCTCCTAATCTGGTGAGTATTCTCTGATTCTGGTCTCGCTTTACAATTCTCATCACTATTTTTTTATTCCTATAGATTTCTTAAGAAATGCCATGGTATCAGTTCATTGATTAATATGTTGTATGCATTGAGAATAGATATCTGGCACATATGCGTTAGTGGGTGTTTATCTAACTCATGTTTGGCTAAATTACTCTTCCTTGATTTCTGCCTTTAGTGATATTCATATAATTCTGCAGATTTCCCGTACTTGGACTCATCACATTACTACATTGTTATTCTTGGTGTTTGGGCTTTGGTCCTTGAAAGATGCATTATTTGAACAAGGGTGATTATTATTTATCCATCACATCAACTTGCTCACCCTTTTCTATTGACAATAAGCTTGAATCTTTGACTTGTGCTTAATGATTTTATTTGATGGACAGGGAGGCTGAAGAATTGGCTGAAGTTGAAGCTAAATTGGTTAATATTTTTACCTCTATTTTCGATTTCTTATTTTAGGTTGACTTTTTATTGTCTTCTTCATAGCACCCTTGTTCTGTTATTAGGATAAAGATTGGAAGGCTAATAATGGAGCTGCAAAAAATAGCAACAAGGTAAGATAATATCTGTTTTATAAAATTTTCATTTCCTTAATTTTTGTCTGTCCTCGTGTCATTCTCTTTTTGATTTTAAGGCGTACATGATCATATCTCATAAAATGGGCCCATTTGGGTAAACAACACAGTTAAACATTTATGCAATAAGATATTGTTTAATAGAGAGCATATTTATAAGTTTGACTGTGAAGCTTACTGATACAAGCCAAAAAAGGACTTATTTTTACAACTTCACGAAAATAAGGTGAAAAAAAAGCTCATAGGAGGTTACGAACTAGATTCATAAACCCTGAGTAAGCTACCCAAATACCACCTATGACACCCCTTACGTACTTATTTAATAGAGTACATTTTATTTACTTTATAACTCATGATTAGTACTTGGAAGTTTGAGTTTGCAACTATTACTACATAATCCAAGAAAGAGGCTCTTAATAACTCCATTTTAAATCAATTGCTTTATAAGTTGTCAATATCAGATCAGGTAAGGCACATAACATCTTGTAGGCAAAGCTTCAAGACCAAAATTTGAAATTTGGATGACTCGTGTTTTAAGGACTCGATGAGAATTTATGCAACTTATTGCCAACCTCTAGTTGATTATGATATTAACATAAAGCAGAATTCTCAAATGCTATATATTTACTGTTCTGATATTGTATATACCATGTCTCATTTCCCAGGTTGATGATGCCACTAAAAAGGAGCAGCGGTCATTTTTATCTCAGTTTTTCTCTCCTATCTTTCTACAGGTAATAAACTATTAATGGTGGTACCTCTATACAGTATGTTGTTGAAAACTGATCTGGGTGATAAACTAATAATCGTAGTATCTTTATACATTGTGCAATTAAACACTGAACTAGGTTAAATTTGATTCCCTTTATCATCCTTATTCTGCAGGCATTCTCTATCACTTTTTTTGGTGAATGGGGTGACAAAAGCCAGGTGAGCACATTGAATAAGCTCCTTTATTGGAGAATGGAGACTGCTTCATCACTTCATTAAGCATTACTTTCTTTTTCAGCTGGCTACCATAGGTTTGGCTGCAGATGAGAATCCATTTGGTGTGGTTCTCGGGGGAATTCTGTAAGTTTTGGCTTGTAGTTTTCTGACTTTATTTTTGAGTCAGCCTATTTTCTCGAGTCTTTGACGACTACCTATCCTTGGGTTGTCCATGATGGCACATTTTTATTTCAATGATTTGTTACTGTAATTCTGCATACATGTTTACTTACCTTGCAAATGCGTAGTGTTTGTTAGGAGGCATAAATGTAATGTTGAGGTCCTGAAATTGTGGATGAGAGGAGTATAATTGTTAATTGTTTTTTCACAGGGGACAAGCGTTGTGCACCTCTGCTGCTGTTATTGGAGGGAAGAGTTTAGCTTCTCAGATATCCGAAAAAATTGTAACAATTTCTAATCCTTTTAATTTTACTGCTCGTGTCCATCTGTTTTTCTTTCTGAACTCATTTTAAATTCAATATTTCGTATCTTAGAACGTCCTCATACATCAAGTTTAAATAATTCAAATTTAGTTTCAGACTACCAAGAAAACAGAGTATATAAGAATAGAATTGATGGAATAATGAAATGGATGCAAGTGCAACATGTGAACAAAAATAGTACAATATAACCATGAGCCATTAGAACACTTTGGGGTGTAGTGTCCAATTGTGGTATAGAGCAGTAAGCTGAGTGTGTGTATGTTATCTTCTTGATGTTGTACTCAATAATTTGCAGGTTGCACTTTCCGGTGGAATCCTTTTTATTGTTTTTGGAATTCAATCATTCCTTTCTCCTGTGGAATCATGAAGGGCTGTGCTATTGGTTAGTGATTATTCTTTGTGCACTTTACTAGACATGATTGAAAGCATGTTTGTTGTAATGATTGGAATTGGTTGCCGGAAGACCTCAGCTTCATGTCTAACCCTCCTCGGTCGTAGATTTCATTCTCTTCACCCTTTTGTAGTTCAAAATAATGTTAGCACTGTAGAACCAGAGCCAAATTCAACATGTCAACTTGAGTGGATTGTTCTTTTAAGATAAGCACGTGCCTTTTTACATATTCTCTCATTGTATTCTTTGCTCCATCAATTAAATCCATGTGCAAATTTCCAATGCTTGAGGAATATTACAAAGGACACGTTTTTTTGTTTTAGGGGGGGTTGTTGGGGTTGGGTTGGGGAGGAAAACAAAGCTTGCTTGTATGCGTATGATGTTGACACTGTTGAATTAATGCTCCCGGGGTGATCTTTTTTGTCCTTGCTTGTGTAGAGGGGATGAAAAAGCTTTTCCGTCACTGGAGTGAAACTGGTTAGGTCTCAATTTGAATGCACTTGATATGTACAATAATCTTTCCTTTCTAAGTTCATATAAAAATGGGTAGAACCCTCCATCCCAAGTGCTGTAACTTGATATCGCATGTTATTTTTGTCTCACAAGGCTAATCTTTAGTTTAGCATTGTTCCCTCCCAAAGTGTCATGTACCATAGTACAAGTCATACTTGACCCTGATAATTTCACCTGTAACAAGATTAAAATTTCAGAACCGCCCCACCGAACAATTAAATTCTTGCTGTTCAATGTTCATGAAGTTTCTGACCAGTGACTCCCCATCATCTCCAGCCTCTCCTACCGTTTAAAAAAATGTTCATACAAAAAAAAATGTGTTCTTTAAAAGTGACTCTTTTTGTTCCAGTTGGTCATACAACCCAAACAATGTTGGACCAGAAGCAATATTTTCTTGTTTGTGACTGAATTAAGTTTTGTAAAGGCGTGTTTCTCGTGAAAGTGTTTACACAAATATGTAAGACTTGACATTTTTCAATTTATAAAGAAATTAAAAAGAAACCAATTGCTCGGTTTGATTTATTGAATCGATAATTGGTTAGGCCATCCACGATATTGACAATTTACAAGATTAACTAAATTTAGGAAAAATTTAATGGCAGATTTTTTTTTTTGTTTTAAAGATTTTTAAAATAAAAAATCACGGGGATAGGGCATGTTTTATTATTTCTTGATTATTTTGTTATCTTGTATAATAAGATGTCTTTTATATTTAGAATTTAGATGATTTAATTTTTGTATAATTTTTTGGTTTATTACATAATATTAAACAAGTATTTTACAATTATTGATTCAATCATAATTGAACTACAAAATACGTTTATTTAAAAATATTGCTATTGAATTATTATAACTCAAAATGAATGGTTAATTTTGTGGTATAAACCCATGCATACATAAATAGTTATAAAATATAAAGTTATTAACTTTACGAAGTTTGCAAACTTAGCCACCTGGTGAAGGTAATAAAGGTTGATTTGTATAACTTATAATCAAATTTGTGGTATATATAAGAAATATATCTCATTGGATATCAACAAAATATTGATCGGTAAATTTAACAAAATTGTACAAAAGTACTATGCAATCTCTCACTCCTCTTTGTTCACTATTCACTACTTATGTTCTAGATACGATTTGATCTTCTTTTTTTGAGCCGGATCTATTTTTTTCTTCAAGCCGATCATGTAGATTGATCAATAAATTTATAGATATTGTACAAAAAATAATATGCAGTTCTCCACTTATTTATTCACTATTCTCCACCTATATTGAAGTTATGATTTGACTTATTTTTTTTCTTCTTCAAGTCAATCATCTAGTACAAGTAATAAGAGTTGATTTGTGTAATTTATAATCAAATTCATAGTATATAAGAAGTACATCCTCTTAAATGACAAAAAAAGAAAAGAAAAGTAATATGCAGTTCCCAATCCATTTGTTTATTGTTCCCCATTTCAATTTCAGATCTGATTTGACATAATTTTTTCTTCAAGTCAGTCGTCACCTAGGGTAAGTAATAAGGGTTGATTTGTGTGACTTATAATTAAATCCATCCTATATTAGAAGTATATAGAAAGATTAATTAGTAAATTTTAAAATATTGTATAAGAAGTAATACACAACTCCTCACAAATTCGTAGTATATAAGAAGTATGTCTCATTGGATAACAAACAAAATATTGATTACTAAGTTTTAAAAAAATGTACAAAAAGTAATATGCAGATCCCTACTTATTTGTTCATGGTTTCCCACTTAGATCCCAACCACCTAGTGCAAACAATAAGGGTTGATTTGTGTAACTTATAATTAAATTCATTGTACATAGAAGTACATCTTGTTGTATAACAAAAATAAGATTGATTAGTAAATTTTAAAAAATTGTACAAAAAGTAATATGCAGTTCAAAACTCATTTTGTTCATTGTTTCCCACTTAGATTGCAGATCCTATTTGACCTATTTTTTATGTAAGGAATAAAGATTGATTTATGTAACTTATAATTAAATTCTTGGTACATAGAAGTACATCCATTTGATAAACAAAAAAATATTGGCCGGTAAATTTTAAAAAATTGTACAAAAAGTAATATGCAATTCAAAAGTCATTTGTTCATAATATCCCACTTACATTGCAGATGTGATTTAACCTATATTTTTGTTCAAGCCAGCCAGCTAGTGCAAGCAATTTGGGTTGATTTGTGTAACTTATAATCAAATGCATTGTACATAGAAGTACATCTCATTGGATGAAAAAAAATTGATTAGTAAATTTTAAAAAATTGTACAAAAAGTAGTATGCAGTTCAAAAGTCATTTGTTCATTGTACCCCACTTAGATTGCAGATCTGATTTAACCCATTTTTTTGTTCAAGCCACCTAGTGCAAGCAATATATTGATTAGAAAATTTTAAAAAATTGTACAAAAAGTAATATGCAATTCAATAGTCATTTGTTCATTGTATTCCACTTAGATTACAGATCTGATTTTACCTAATTTTTTGTTCAAACCATCCTCCTAGTGCAACCAATAAGGATCGATTTGTGTAATTATAATCTAATTCATGGTATATTAGAAGTACATCCCATTTGATGACAAAGAAATATTAATTAGTAAATTTTAAAATATTGTATGAGAAGTAATACGCAGTTCCTCACTTATTTATGCATTGTGCTCCACTTATTTGCCTATCTGGTTTGATATATTTTTTTTCAAGTCAGTCATTCATTCATTGCATGTAATAAGAGTTGATTTTTGTGTCTTGTTATCAAATTCCTAATACATAAGAAGTACATCCAATTGAATAACAAATAAAAAATTGATTAGTAAATTTTAAAAAATTGTATAAAAAGTAATATTCAGTTTTCAACTCATTTGTTCATTATTTTCCACCTATAATGCATATATGATTTGACCTACTTTTTTCTTCAAGTCGGTACCCAATACAAGTATACTTTTTTTCTTTAGATTTAAAATAAATATTCTTCACTCTTATATTTTATTAAATGTTTATTATGTTTTTAATAAAGTAACATTTTCTCCCGTGCTTTATCGTAAAAAAAAAAAGAGTTGTTAGTTTCCATTTAAGAAAGTCCTTCAATTTTGATATTTTATTTTTCCGATGATTATTTTTAGATGAATAAAGGAGTTGAACGTTAATTTTAAAATTAGATAGAATATACAAGTGATTTAATATAATTTCAGCAAAAAGATAAACATAATTGCTGTAGGGGAAATGGGATTGGTTATAAGAGATTGCATCCGATAGTTTATTTGTATGCTATATATATTTTTTATTAATACCGTATTTAGTTTTTAATATATAAGAGATAAAAGTTAGGAAAGGAGTTTTGGTGTATATGATTTGTTGATTTGTTGAGTGGAGGGAATCTCACTCCTTGGCGTGAGGAATATTAAATCCAAAGCAACCCTATCTACGTAATCGTAATAATGAGCACCCATACACCACCAACTTAATGATTTTTATAGATTTTCAGTGTTAAGCACTTCAACTCTCTTCTTTATATTATAATAATTTATGCGTATAATAGTAAATTCAAGAACATGTAATTATCTATGGCCCTTTGACATCGCGCTTTCATTCAATAATCAAAAGACAAAAACATCGTCATCATAAATAACAAACTAAATACAATAGTTAACCATTGGTACAACCTTTTACACATGAACACCGAACATAATTATGAAAACTTAATTTCTCTTAATGTTTTACTTGAGAATCCAGTTAAGAAAATAGATTTTTTGTTGGTGATTTTCCAATTGAGAAAGCCGAAAATAAGAAAAAGAAAAGTCCGTGGTTGGTTTGGTTGAAGGTGCGTGAAGGCAAACAATGCGTATTGTGTGCAATGTGTGGTGAGCAATCTCTGACCAAAAACCGTTAACGTCTCTCAACACAACACCGTGCGAAACAAAATCTCACACAAAAGAAGATACCACAGAATCTTCTATTTTTTTCTTCTTTCTCTCTTCTCATTCACTCTTCCCTCCATAATAACATAACCACCACTGCACCTTCAAACACAACACATAATAATAAAGAGAAAAAAAAAATGAGGGCGCTGAATTCGCACGTGCTCCTCATAGATCTCCACTACCACCCTCACGTGCCAACCTCCGCCCTCGCCTACCTCAGAAACTCCCACTTCGTATCCTCTCTCCGTCGACGACCAACCCGTCTCCGATGTACGGCTTCGCCGGAGATTCGTCGCCCCTCCTCCGACCGCTTCTACGGCTCCTCGCCCTCCACCTCTCGCCCGGAGGACCTCAGCCTCTTCCTCGAACTTCTCCCTCTGAAGATGCGAAGGGAGCTCTATCGCCACCGCGAAATCGGAGGCCTCATAGAGGTCGTCATGGATTTGGGGAGAAAGCCTCTTGCCAGGTTCCCCTCCGGCGACTGGGTTATCTCCGAACAACCCATCGAGCACGAAGATTTGCGCCACGCCATTTCCAAGGTAATGTAATGTTTCGAAGAAATAATGATTTGTTATTGTTTTTATGGTGTTAGTCACTTCGCTTGGTTGTGATGACTGATGTATAATTGCGATGGGTTGTTTAGGTTGGTGAGTTTTCTGATGACAACCGGTCGGGTATTGATAGGTCGTTGCATCGGATAAGTGCGATTCGGAATCGGAAAATGCAAATCATTGGGCTTACTTGTCGAGTGGGTCGAGCTGTGGGTGGAAGTGCTGGAATCATACGTGATTTGGTTGAGAATGGAGGTTCTATCTTGGTGATTGGACCTCCTGGAGTCGGTAAAACAACTTTGATTAGGTACACTTTTTATGTATTTTTACTGGTCTTACTGAGTTTATTATTATTTGGGCTGCTAAAGTTGGAATTTAATCAGAATGTTACATTGCCATCCGGTCAATCATTTTTTGTACGATACATCATTCATTTCTATAAATATCTACTTTAAAAGTCACGCTTAAGATGGATTCAGTTTGGTAGAGTAATATATTTAAAGTGATTGACAAAAGATGGGATCTTACTAACAAGTAACTAGTTCTTTTCCTTAACAAGTTAAGGATCTAAAATTAGAAAGTTATTTTTTTGGGCAGAGAGATTGCTAGGATGCTGGCAGATGAGTTCAGGAAGCGTGTTGTAATAGTGGATACATCCAATGAAATTGGAGGGGATGGAGATGTTCCTCATGCAGGAATAGGCAGAGCCAGACGGATGCAAGTTCCAAATGTGAATCTTCAGCATAATGTTTGTACAAATCTCATTCCTTTGTCTTACTTTACTGCTTCTTATTTTGGAAGAGATCTAATCATTTACGATCGTCTGTGACACGGTTTATATGTATTTTATTCAGGTTATGATTGAAGCAGTTGAAAATCACATGCCTGAAACCATTATAATCGATGAAATTGGAACAGAGCTTGAAGCATTGGCAGCCAGTACCATTGCTCAAAGAGGAGTTCAATTGGTTGGAACCGCACATGGAATGACCATTGAAAATATAATAAAAAATCCTTATTTACAGATTCTTGTTGGCGGTATAGAGGTGCGCAGTTGCACTTTTCACTTTTATGATTTATATGAATAATGATTAATTAAATACATTCCTCCTTTCTGGCCCGCTTCTTCTTTCAAAGTGCTAATTGATCTTAAAATTTCAGAGCCGTGTGCAAATGGAATATGTGTAGTGCTTTCCCACATTTCTAATATTTATTGAAGATTTGTTTGAATAGAGCGTTACCCTTGGGGATGAGGAAGCCAGGAAGAGGAAAGTGCAGAAGACAATTCTTGAAAGGAAAGGACCCCCAACGTTTTCATGTGCTGTTGAGATGATATCTAAAACAGAATGCCGTGTTCATCATAGATTAGATGCAACTGTGGATGCCATTTTGGCAGGTATTCCTCACCTTCTGTAATGAAGTATTCCAGTCATGTTTAATTGATACAATATTTGAACAGTTGATTAAATTGAAGTGTAATCAGAAAATCCCTTTTATTACAGGCAAACCTCCATTGTTTGAAGTCCGTCAATGGGATGATTATGCCAAGGATTTGGAAAACTATGCCCCAGTGCCTGAAGAAAATCTTGGAGAAACATCTGATTTAACTAACAATAATATCACAAGTTCTGATAGTGAATCTGGTAAGGGTGATAAAGACCATGCACGTACTTGGTCCACAAAATGGAGTACTCGTGGACCTGTGATGAAGAGAAGTTCACCAATGCAAGTTTATACTCATAAGGTAAATTGTCTTAGGTTGCATGCACTTGTTAAGGTCTTGAGTGATTGGGAACTTTATCACAATTTGAATGGGCAATGTCTTTCTCGTTGAATGAATTCAGATTCTTGAAGCTGATCTATTACAAGTATCAAAGGTAATGGGGCTTGAAGATGTAATAGATGTGACTGATGACATTGGAACTGCTGATGCAATTCTAGCAACCGGTTCTGAGATACGACAGAACCCATGGATCCGTGGCGTAGCAAAGTTCCATCATGTGCCAGTATTTGTTATCAAGGTGCCCTCTTGCTGCTTCTTTAGCTTTTCCTTCAGTGTAAATCTCCTTATGTCTTGTAACAAACTTTTGTTTCTTTCAGTCCAATACCATGGCTCAAATGGTCAAGGCAGTACGAATGATCCTTGGGCTAGAATCCTTTGGCCGTACAACAAATAAACCATTAAATGACTGCTTGGATATTGAAATTGAGGATGATGAGCCGAAACGAAAACCATCTCTGGAAGAGATTGATGCCTTGGAGGTACACACCCTTTACAATTATTTAATTAGTATCTGATTGCTCCACTTCATGTTCCATTTTCTGTTTTGGAATTAAAACATGTGCTGTCTACTGTGGTCTTGCAATTGCTTTCTGATCCTAGTTTCTGAAAGAAGATGCACTTAGCAATTGAATTAGTTTATTCAAATAGGAAATAGATCCCTTCCTGAGGACCATCTGTGTTTACTCATTTATGTTACTTGTTTCTCCATCTCCATCGGTGCCTGACTTCATTCTTAGAATACCATATCCCTGATACATTACATTCATTTAAAGAGAAAACCTACAATATTATATATATTAACCACTTTCAAATTGTCACTTTTTAAAATTCTTTTACTTTTTTCTGGCAGGAGGTTCGGCTTGCAATAGAGTACATTGTGATTCCTGGTGGAGAGGCTGTGGAACTTCTTCCTAGACGTTCTGAAATTATTGCCCTGCAGCTTGAACTTGTGCAAAGTTATCAGTTGGCTGCTGAAAAGTCAGGTACAGAACAGAACCCCAGGTTGCAGATTCTTCCCTTGAGGTTAAATACAAAAAAACCCTCTAAATCTACTACTTCTGTTGCCCGCAAGAAAACAAGTCCTACCTCAGCCTCTACTCGTGGCACCGGCAGTGTCACCAGGCTTCCCATTTTGCCTGAATAATTCAATTCTTTTTTCCCAATTCTAACATATTTCACTTCTGTGATTCCTACATGTATTATGTATGTAACATGTACAGTCATGAATGTGGTGTAAATAATTTATTCATAGCCTAAGAGCTTGTAGCTCAGTTGGGGTGTGATATGTATGCCGGGAGTTTGATCCTCCGTCAAGCTGTCCCTTCTTCTACCAAAGTGTATGTATTGAAAAAAAAAATTAAAATCAATCCATATTAAATGTAATATAGTGTATCAGATTTTACTCCTCCAATGTTCTTTCATATTTATAGTGGTAAATTTGTGTAGCTAGAGACAAGAATATTGAAATATGCAAATATGAAACCAAATTAGTTAGTTAAAATGATCAGACACCAAAAGCACTTAATTAGTTAAAATTTCAGACAAGAAAAAAAATGTTGAACGGTCAAAGTAGGAGTGTAAAATTAGGTTTAAAACTGATAGACCCAAATTGATTCATGTTTAATTAGGTTTAATCATGTTTAAGTCAGATTTGAGATGGATTGAGAGGTAATTCATCAATATTTTTTTTTTAATTTTTTCATCATTTTTACTATAATTATTTATTAATTTTAATTATTTAAGTATGACATTTTTTTTAAACTAAAATGTTGTTCAACCAAACACTGTAAATGTTATACTAGATAACACAAAATTAGTAATATAATTTTCACATATTAAACATTTGGTGTATTGCAACTAATTTCTGAATCGTGTAATCGATATATGAACCTTTTAGGCATAATCATACTTAAGCCCAAAAAGTTACGCCTTTTCCACCCTATTGTCGTTTTTAAAGTAGTGTTATATAAAAAAAATTAACATGAATATTAGGTTAACCTCCAAATTTTAAACTCTAAAAAAATTAATATGAATGTTAACACGTTAACTTCCAAACCTTAAACTCCGAAAAATAATAAATTAATATTGATGAAAATTGTTGCTTAAATATAAGTGGGTTTAAGAAGTATCACATGTATTCATAGAGAAAAAATAAGAAAAATAAAAGATACTAATTTATACTATTTTAAAAATAATATATAAACAACATGATCAAAGTTATGACACGCTCTTTAAAAAAAAAATTATATCCATAAAAACAAGAATTTGGAATGATAATGACTGTAAAATTATATTTGACATTGTAGCCTCAGTCACTCTTTTTTCCTTTTCTTTCTCTATTTTAAATGTTTTCTTTTTATTTTCTTCTTTTTGGTTCTCATCTTTGTCAAAATCTAATTATACCTTATAGTAGTTAAGGACCAACAAATATATTTATCTAATCAAATTTGTAATGAGAATAATTTCTTATCTATTCTAAAAATGATTTGTTCTCCCATTGTTTTATGATGTTGTTTCCAATTTTGGTGGAGTCCGTTCAAACAAATGATTTCTCTTGTTTCATTACATATTAAAATTTTGTCATGTTTAAATACCTTATTGCTCATAGTTTTAAAAATTATTTTGAAGATAATCATTTCAAGTAATGAGAGCTAGATTAGTCATAAGATTGATTATATGACACTAAAAGTGATATCGCTAAGTATCATGAATTGTTCAAATTTTGGCCATTTGAGTGAATGGATTTAATATGTTGTTTAGAACTGTATATATCAATTTTAACATAATAAATGAAGAGAAAATTGATTATCAAATACGTCTTTCTGAACTTCTAGATTATGCAAATCCATTTGGATGAGTCATATACTTGTTGAGTGAAGTTCATAGTTTGAAAATCTAAATAAATAAATTTTGGTATCGTATGTATACAATTTTAAAATATACATGATATTATATTAGTAAGTGATAAAATTATATTTATTAAAAATAAAGTGAAATATATTAGAAAAGATAAAAAATAACCGTTAATAAATAAAGTAAAATATATAAAAAATTAATAAATAATTATATTTAAAAGATAAAATTGATATTTTGAAATATGGATATAAAAGATGAATTTCTCTTTATATATTATTATAAATTATAATTTAATTTCATATTTTATTATCATCGTTTAATATGATATTTTCACGAATCTAATTTTTTTATTGAATTAACAAATTTCAAATAATGTACCATATATGTACTCCAATGATTGTTTTATAAAAATATCTATTATACACACGAATTAATATGAAAATGTATCACAAACAACATTTTATCTCATGTTAGGATATAAGACAAGTCATAATATACATGCCGCGACTAATAAGAAAGAATTTGTAAATAAATGGATTTTGGAAACGGAATGAATATTCATCTTCTACCAAATTATGAATAATATGTATTCCAATCTTCTCCTATTTGGTGTTATCTTTTGGATTTTTAAAGATAATCCGAAAATATTAAATTATCAATAAATATTTTTATAAATTTTTATTTTATCATTTGAATTCTAAAAAATATGTTCAAAAACATCATTCTCCAAACGTGAGATACTCCTTTAAACAAACACGGCCTTAACACTCAAAATAAAAGAGTTTTACTTCGCTCTCGTAAGTGAGAGCGTTATCGTGGAGTTCAACTTCGAGGGTTTCCTTCAACACACTGAAATTCTCTCCGTTTTTTTTTTTTTCAATTCTTCAGTTACTCTTTGTGTAAGTATCTCAAAGTTCTACTTGCAGAAGGTTTCGTTGCCCTGTTTTTATTTATTTATTTTTTTCAATTGATTTTTAAATTGTCGGCATTTGTTTTTGTACGGTTCAGGATTTAGCGAGATTTGGAGTGGGTGATGGCTGCGAAGGAAGATAATCGAATATTTGTGGGTGGTTTATCTTGGGACGTCACTGAGCGTCAACTCGAGCATGCCTTTGATCGTTACGGCAAAATTCTCGAATGCCAGGTATCCCTCTTCTTCGCTATCGATTTTGTTTGTATTTTAAATTAAACTATTTCACTACTATGAAAAGAGGATCTTTTTTGTTCCTGTTTCAATCATGTTGGGCATGCACTGTCAGAAATTTAGAGTGGAAAGAAGCTTTTTTTTTTTTAAATAAAAAGTGACGTTTGAAATGAATCTGAATGTTCATATCGTTATAAAACAGTAGTACTGATAATTTTGGGTGAGACTATTATGATTCATGAAGTGGACCTGTTCAGTGCCTTTGTGGTTTCTAGTTTAGGATAGGGGCGATTGTAGGGTCTGATTTTGGCTGAGTTATTGCGTAGGAATCTTTTTATTTTTATTTTTATTGTGCTTTAGGGTTGAAGTGTTATGATAGGATTCTGTACTAATTTTCTTTTTCGTTTTCTGTCTTTATGGAATGCTGATTTTGAATCTTGTGGATCTTTAAGATGCTGTGGATGGATTTTTTAAAAGATGTTTTACCAGAATGATTTCTTCATGGCTGAAGCTCATTTTCAATTTTCTGATAAAATGATAGTTTGTGGTGGCTGTAGAGCTTCAGCTGGAGATTAGTGTGGTTTGGAAATTGTAATTTGGTGCAAGGAAGGTCGTTGATCAAATAACAGTCTGAGCTGTCTTCTATTCTGCAGAGATTTCTTGTCTTTGATGTGCTTATGATTTGTTAGTAAAAGCATTGTAATTTGGAATGGGTGTTTTGCTTTATAATTGGGCTGGGAAGTGACATTTCGACAAAGTTAATACTATAACATGCGTGTTGGAGTATGCTAATTTTTATTTTAATACTTGTTTTTGTGCGGCTCACAGATCTATGCCTTGTTGAATGACTAATGAACTGTGAAGTTTGTGACACTTGTTTAGTTGAGTTGCATTTAATTCTTTTGGGTAAAGAATTTTTTTCTGTCCAAATCCAAAGTTCACACAGAAAACCATGCTGCATCTGTACGGCGGCTTCCTTCCTTTTCTAGTTGCAAATCTATCTTGTGGTGGCAATTGTTACCAGTGGGATATATAACAAACTTATGCTGGGCATTGCTTCTTTTTCTTCTGGCTCTTGATCAATTGTTGTCCAAGATAATTATAGGAAATTAGAAACAGGCGTCAAAGACTGCTTTCTCACATTATGCGTTTTGAAATTTTTGTCCTTGGATATATTGGTATGTTATGAACACTGCTTATACCTGTTTGTTTAGTTGTAGAGGCATGGGCAACAGATGTGCCATTTTATGAACTGACAATGCATTTGGTAAGGTCAAGGTGGCATTTCTAGTGGTCCTGAAATGTGGAAAGATTCACATACACGCAGTTCCTGGGGAAGAGAGTAATATACTGCTTTTAATGGAAATGAGAATTACCCCACTAACTAATGTACTGTTCCATTCGAAGTATAGATATAGAACGTTTCAAAGAGCTGTGATTTGTGGTGCTCAGTAGATCAGTTAAAGTGAGTTCAAGAATTTGTATGTGCTTGCTTCAGTTGAGCAGTCCAATGTTGCTGCACCTTTGGCAGTTTTCATTAGTTTCTCATAGCAATGTAAAGTTCTGGTGTTTGGACATAGCTTTGTGTTTGGCTGATGTCATCGCCCTTCTAACAAATATATATACTTATAAATATCCAAACCGTGTGAGTTTGGCTCTACAACACCAACAAATTCTGCATCATTACGGGTCCTGTGAGTACTTTGGTGCTGCAGAGCTCAATATTTTCAATCCGAAGCATTGACACTATAGACAGTTGCTGCTCAGAGATTGGGTTCCTCCTTTTTTGTTGACATACTGTATCTCACCAGTTGATCTACCTATTATTGCTAACAGTATCGAAGGTCAAATGATTGAATATCTTGGATTTAGTCATTTTTCCTTACTTGGATAGAGTTCATTGCTTGGAGATGTTTTCTTTGGTTTGAATGGTTCTGCTTTTGTCAGTGTACTCTTAGATAAAGAATCCTCATCTGCATAAGAATGGTTTCCGCTAAAATGCTGGTGTGTTGGATATTGTCAGTTAAGTGGCAGCAGAATTACCTAGAGTGATAGGCATTTAATTGCAGTATAGTCAATATTATGCATTCATCTCCTATGTTGCTGAGTATTATTGTTGCTGCATAAGATTGATTTCTTGCATCTGGTGAGGCGAATAAATCACAGGAAGTAGATGAATTCTTTCAAAAAAACGTGAAAGCAACATCTTCAAAAGGAATGCTGTGAATGCCTGTGTCCTGCTTTTTGTCTTTCGGAATTATGGAAAAATATTTGCTGGCTGAGTATTTTTGTTTTGAAGAGATACCGAATGTGAAAGTCATCGTAAAATTGAAGTTGTGACAAAATCCGTTGACTGCTGAAGTGAAAGCTACAGTTGGATTTGATGGCATACCATTCATTTGTGGTAGATGTTGTAATGTTAGTTCTTCTGGGTCAGGAAATAATAGTATCATATAATACAGTGCTTTTTTTTCAAATAAGTCGGATGATAAGAATATGTTTGAGGGATTAAATTGTTAAAGGTCTATCTTGAAGTCATGAATCACTATGGAACATGCTGAAATTCTATCTCAGAATGTGGAAGTGTTTGTTGTAAGAGATATTTGTTGTCAAATATGGGCTTGGGATTCCTCTGAAAGGCTTAACTATATGAAAGCATTATCATTGTAACCGAGAAGTAAGTTGTCTGGTTACAAGTTTTTCTTTTTAATTTAATGTTGTTTGCATCTGGTAAAGAAAGTACTAAAACCAACATGCAACACTTTGTTTGAGCTGAATGTCCATTTCAAATATTTTGGATTCTGTTTATGTAAGCACAATTTTAGTGACTATCAGCAATTTGGTGTAATACATTATGCTGTAATTGTGTGACATTTTCTTGTGTTTTTATCAATTTTAGTTTCAATGGTAAGGGAGGGGTTATTTAGTGGATGGTTTATAAGCCTTGTTGAATTTAGACCACCCTGTAAAATGTCTGAGATTATTTTCATAGATGGTGTGTTGGCTGAAACACAATTTAAGAAAAGAAAAAACTTCAGGCAACATTAATGGATGACATTCTTGAGTGTCCATTAGAAATTGGTTGATCAACGCTGTGATCACATAGTCTCCAGCTTTTGTAATATAAATCTTACAAAAACATCATACTTAATTTTTTTATTTTGAACAAGCAATCATTTCTATAACAGTTTCTTTTAGGCATCCAATTTTCCTAAGAAATCTAGAAAGAGAGCTTTTTTGTTTGGCTTTTGGTTGGTGGAGAGTTTACCATATGATGGCCATGGGGCGGTTTTTATTGTTCTTTTTGTTACATATAAGCTACTTTTACTACCTTTGACTTTTCTATCTGTCTGTTTTTTCCTTTTTATCCTCATATCTTTTTTGTATGATGTGATTCTAATTTACTGGTTTTCAAATTACTAGTTTTATATTGCTGCACTTTCTTTTACTACAGTAACTTGTGTTTTTTATTTACTTGTACTGGTTTAGTTAACTATTCCTTGCTATTACAAGTGTTCTGTATGTTGTTCTCACTACCTATATGCGAGTCTTACGATAATGGCTATACAGTGATATTGTCTGTTCCCATAAAGTACTGTGAAATATTGTTAGCATTAAGTGTGAATTACTAGTACTTAGCATGAGGTTCTCAAGCGATGCTTCATGTAGATCATGATGGAAAGGGATACAGGCCGTCCACGTGGATTTGGGTTTATCACATTTGCAGATCGTAGGGGAATGGAGGATGCAATCAAGGAAATGCATGGAAGGGAAATTGGTGATCGCATCATCTCTGTCAACAAGGCGCAGCCTAAGATGGGGGGTGATGATATAGACCAAGGTTACAGAGGTAGCAGCTACTCATCAGGTGGTAGGGGAAGCTACGGTGCTGGAGATAGGATAGGTCAAGATGACTGCTTCAAATGTGGGCGTCCGGGACACTGGGCCCGAGATTGTCCTTTGGCAGGAGGTGGAGGTGGAGGTGGTCGTGGTCGTGGTGGCAGTTCATTTTCTTCACACCCAAGGTTCGGAGGAGGTGGTGGTGGACACGGTGATCGCCTTGGTGGTGAACGTGATCGATATGTGGATGACCGTTATGATGGAGGACGCTATGGAGATAGGGATCGTTTTGACAACCGTGACTACAAATATGGCAGCCGTGACCGCTATACCAGTGACAGGTATACATATGGTTTGTGGTGGTTACAGAATTAATTTGTTGGTGGCATTTGTTTTTCTTGGTTTAATCATGGGAAGTAGTTAAAGATTTGATCTGCTCTGTTATCTGGTTTGGCGTTAAGTGGAGCAGTGCTCCTGCTATGTGTGTGTCATCATCATGTTTATTAAAAGAAGATTGCGCAGGTACCCAAGCAGTGGAGATCGTTTTGCAAGCGATCGATATGGCAGTGGCTCAGATCATTACCCACAAAATGGTTATGGAAAGGAAAGAGGGTATGAGCGATACGGTGGTCCACGAGGCGGCGCTGATAGGTATGGAAGTGGAATAGCTTCTGGTCGAGATGAAGGAAGGAGTTATAGGGGTAGGCCTGGTCCATATGACCGTCCAAGCAGGGGCTCTCGTCCATCACTCGACCGTTACTGATTTCTACTGTTGCTGTTTTTAACGGGAAATTACAATGCAGAAGCCACATTAGAGACCTAGTTCTTGTTATTCTTAGTTTGCGACAACTGCTAGATTATAGTTTCATAGATTCTGGATTTCCTAGTTTATTTCCTTATTTAGATTATTGTCACAATCCCCCTTGTTTGTTTCACTAACTTCCCTAATGCAAGTGACCATGATTTACTGCTGGATTCCAATTTTTTTGGTGTTATAGATGTCTACCATCTCTGCTATACTAATCCTCACGCATTCATCACTACACTTGCTCCCAACCATTACACCTACATTGCTCTACCATCAACAACATCATGCTTTTGAAAAAATTCGTTCATTTTTCTGTTACAATTACATGAACTATTTTTTAAATCAATCAAAAAACCTTATTTCCATGTTACTATTTTAAAAAATCCTTCCTTACATGTTTGTAATCTATTACTATATATAAATAAATAGTATTTCCATTTTTGTGTCCACATTTCATAATTTCAACTTTATTCTTTACAATTTAATTATTTATTAAATTTTTGAAAATTAATGGTTATTTTTACAAATTTTTATAAAATTATTTACTTATCTTTTTCTTATTTATTTTCCTACTATTCATCAACAGTTATTTTTCTCATATTTTCTTCATACATTTTACTTTATTTTTTATACCTATATGTAAAGGAGATTCCCTCTTTTGTGTCCACATTTCATAATTCTAACTTTACCCTTTACAATTTAATTATTTATTAAATTTTTAAAAATTAATGGTTACTTTTACAAATTTTTATAATATTATTTATTTATCTCTTTCTTATTTTTTTTTTTACTATTCATTAACAGTTATTTTTCTCATATTTTTTCTATACATTTTACTTTATTTTTTATAAATATATTTTTATTTTGTTAATTAACTTAATAACATTACAATATCATTAATTATTAATATAATTCAAAAAATACATATACACATGCGCGAGATCTCGCACCTATGTTTAGGTTAGTTTAGTATCAAAATAATTGCTCTATTAATTAATTATACATTTTAAACTTTTCTTTTAAATATAAATTTTAAAATGCTAAAAGACACCCTTCCAAAAACATGATTTCTGAAAGCGAAACTTGACTCCTTGCTTCTACACCATTTCCATGTAGCCATACCTTGAGTTCAAAATTCAAATACAACCAATGCAGCTATGACTTCAAACTGCTTCGTCAATGTCTTTACTGTTGGTGGTGCTTAAGCTCACAGTTTAATTAGTCACATGTTACTCAATTTCGTTTAGATATGTTAATTTAGTATCAATTAAATTCTAACTTTTAACTTTTGAAAATATGTTTTAATTAAGGCTTTTTCCGAAAAAAAAATATTAATTAATTAATGATATTGATATTTAAAATATTTATAAAATTAAATATTTATATTTATATTAAAATTTAGTGATAAAAATCATGAATAAAATTAAAATTAAGGGCGTTAATAATTTTTTTTCTAAAAATGATCTAATAAGACATTTTTTCAAAAATTAAAATTCAATTGACACCTCTTCTAAAACGGATATCAAACTGACACATCTAACAACAAATAATATAATCCCACTAATTAAATCTGAACTCAATCTCACGTAAATGAGACCTAAAGTCAATAAAACTGTATGTAAGATTTTTGCACCACATAGAACCATTTTTTACTTTATAAAAAACTGATAGCAATTTTCTTTTGGTTAGTAAGACTAAAACTTGAGTTGGTGCTCCTATGCAAAATGTTATTTTTTGGTGAAAGGTGTGAAAGCAATATGGAATAAGATTTGTGAGCACATGACACAATTTTCTTAACAAGATATCAATCTTCTTACTTTTGTCAAACAAAGTAATGAATTCTTATTTAGAAAAAAATATTTTATAAGAAAAAATATATATATTATCTTATTTTGAATTTGACTTAGATTTGATTATTATTGAATAAAGTTGAAATTCTTTAAAAAAAAAAAAAACTAATACCACAAAAAGTATTTCCTTTTCATTTCTGCATCTGACATTGGAAGTGTGAATTGCAATTCTTAATACTGCATTTACAGCTCTAATCCGAACATGTCTAAACCACGTTTGAAATTTATTTTTGAAATACAAATATTTTTGATTGAAAAGGTGAAGAAATAGAATAAGCTGTTCAATTAGTGATGGCTGATTTCTTCCTCCCATTTTGGATATTCCCATATGCAAAAGTTGACTTTAAGGAAACCAGATGGTTTAGTCAAGTGGAACGGGACCACTCAAAATAAATAATGGACTTTGAATTTCATTACTTAATAATCTGACTTTAATCAATAACAACAACTATTTCCTACCACAGTTTTACTAGTTTATTATTCAAAGCTTAAGTATTTTTTCTATCCATTCAAAATTAATTTGTATTAACTTTAATATTTCTATTTTTTTTATATTATAAATTGTTAGTTCTTTTGAGAGGAGATTATCAGAAAGATACAATACCAATTAAACAAAATTTAACTAACACATAAAGAATTGACATTACACTTAATCTTAAATCTTAAGACAATAAATTTATGGGTCTTCCTCCTTATATGATATTTAACTTTCTCATTTTTACTTAATATAAAACTTAGACTCACATTTCAATTTTCAACCTATGTGATATTTTGATAAGATATTTGTACTCAGAAGTGATATAACCAAATTGATATGTTTATTATAAAAAAATATTGGAAAAAAAATTAAAATTTATATTGGAATGTAGCTTGTGTGGTTTATGAGTGTGTCTCTATCCAGTGACTTGTGTTGTGGTATCGTATTTCTTTGATCTAGAATCATAATTTTCCTATTTTACGTGATCATTTGAATGAGCCCATCTTAATCCTCAGATAAACAATAGAATGTAAAAGGATAGTGTTGAAAAAATACAGTAAGAAGAGTTTTTGGTATGAAATAGAAAAAGCTTTTTCATAGTTTGTCGGTTTGTCCATTTCTATGCATTAGATAGGTTAGAAACTATAAAACGGGACCATGTTTGCGTGTAAGAGCTTATCCACCATTAATTCTTTGGCTGCCTTTCTTGACTACACACTTCACTCCTAATCTCCGGTGTGAGGAAAGTTCCTATTTTGTTTTTTATTTTGCAGCAAAATATTTTTATTTAGAAAATTTGTTCTCAAGCATAATTTAAGTCTTATATTGAATAAAAATAAAAAAAATATGCATTATATGAATATTAAGACTCACAAATTCATTTATAGGTGATATAAATTTTTTATGTATGAGTTAAGTTATATTTCATTAGTGTTTTCGGTTATCTTCTCTTAAAGACTCATCGAAATATTTAAAAAAAATTGCTTTTATATGATAGATTGAGTTCATGTTATGTTCATGATGACATTTCCTTAAAGATCCATCAAAATATTTAAAAAAAAAATTGTTTTTATACTTAAAAAAAATGTTTTTATACTTAAAAAAAATTAAAAAGGTTATATCGTATCTTTTAGTTTTTAATAAAAATAAGTTAATTATTTTATGTGTGAATTAAACTCATATTTTATTTTTATTGGTGTTATATGTTTTGGTGATTATTTTTGAAGGTCTCAAAATATTTATAAAAAAATTGTTTTTATACTTAAAAAATAAATTCTGAAAATGTTTAATCGTATTTATTAACCAAATTCGATATCGTTAAATGATATCTCATGTTTAAGTATCGTGGATGAAAAGAAAAATACTTTTAAGAGTTAAGATGTAGAATGATATGCATTTCTCAAAAGAGTGAAAAAGGAAAGCAAAATTTTAGCAACTTCGTCTATTTTTCTTGGTGGAAGCGAAATTTGTTTTTTATTTATATATATTTGTTTTGGTATAATTGTTAATTTTGCAATTAAAAATAGTTACCACTAAATGAAGCTATTGAATAGTATGCATTATTTGATGGTAGATTCAAAGACCAATATAATTATTATTATTATATACCTGACTTAGCAATAACAAGAGTTAATTCTCTCACTTCTAAAGTCAAAAGGAAAAGATTTCTTGAATTATAATGAATTGAAAAAAGTTAGAATAGTGAAAAGCACGTGACGTTCTTGGAATGTGATCCCCCAATTCACAAGTATAAAACTTCAGAATGTAATGTTTTAAAAATCTAATTACTTTTATAATCAACCTTTCTATTTGAACCGATATAAAATCGTATATAAATATTTTAAAATTTTAATTATTTAATTTTTAAAGATTTATTAAATTAGAATCTATACGTGAATCTACATTATCTAAATTATGACCACTATGTCATTCTTATTATTTGTCTATTAACGTTTAATATTCTGTCGTTAGAGTAATGGCTATGAGATATTCTTGAGTAATATAGGTGATAGGGTCTAACCTTAGTATAACCTTTCCATAATTTTTCTAACCATCTAACCATAGTTGAATAATTTTTCTATGCTAATACTGTCATGTCAAAATAGTATATATTAATGTAATTATTAGTTGAATAATACATCATGCTGTCAAGAATTATAAGTTTTTTTAATCATTTTAAAACATCAATTATGAGTTTGATTTCGTAATTATTTATTTAGGTTATAAACTTTGACTTAAAACGATTTATTTAACAAGAGTTTATTTCATTTATCTACTGCGCTTTTTATGCTAGTCAAAGTAATTCCTATGATAATAAAACTTCACATAGACCATTTAATATTAAATTATTTCTTTTGACGTGTTACGTCACTTATTTTAATCGTTACACCATTATCTTTAGTCTTTGTAAAATGTTTAACTATAAACTGTTAAGGTTGAGAAAGAATTAAAAATAAAAAATTGTAATCACCTAAAAATATTCTTTTTAAAACATAAAAATATCATTTTACATCTGTAAGCGGAATCATCATTGAGCTTTTACCAGCATCTAAATAAACTTTTAAGAAACTTTTAAATTTTCAATATTAATCCTTTTTATCCTAAGTTTTTCCGAGTCCATTGAACCCATATTAATATCATTTTCAATAAGAACGTGAATATTTCTGGTCTAAAACAAGATTTTTGCACAAGATGAAAAATAAACTCAATTTTTTTCCTTATTTAGGGCAAACAATAATTGATGAATTGCTTTGAATTAATTATCTGTATTTGTACCTAACATAACCGCGTCATGAATAAAGTTTTGTTTTTTAAAACAGTAAAGGCAAATTGTGTACTAAATAGTTAATATGTTGCGTTTTATATCATGCGTTGACTTCATAGATATTTTTACGAGCATAGCTATACTCCAACTAAATCAAAATTTACAACCTAGCATAATAAAATATGATTTTTGGTTTTCCATATATAGTTTAAAAATTGAACCATCTATCCTAAAAAAGAAAACGTAACAATTTGGGAAGCATAAAAAAATGGAGGCTTTAGATAAAGTTTTTATTTTGAAAGTATTCAGATAAAGTTGTTGAAGTGAAATCTTGACTGCTGCAATCTCTATATATATGGCCATAAATAGTTTATATAAGATACGTATCAAAATTATTGACTTTTTTACCCATTCCAACTCCAATTGTAGTATAGTTTTGACATGTTTCTAGATGAAACATACTTCAACAGTTGAACCTTTCAAATAAAACGGCTTTGATATATCCATTCACTCAAATTTAAACTCAGCAAAGTTTTTACATTTGAAGATTTTGATGTTAATCAAAGGAACACTTTAATTTATAACATTCCACTTCCACCCCCCGCTCAAATACAATTTCATTTATACTATTTTATTTGTTTCAATGAAAAATATTACCTAACTTATTTTAATTATTACAATAATATCTTTAACTTTTAATAGAAAACTAACGTGTAAGACTTGATTTTTTTTTTTTTTAGAGATAAGTTTGAAATAAACTAACAATGAAAAGCTATAAATATGAACTAATTTTCTGTCTTTTATTTAATTGGAAATTCCATCTAGAATAGTGATAAATTGATTCGAACTCAACATTTTAGATTTTGATTAATGAAAAAATAAGTTAGTGTGCGTGATTTGGATTAAAAAAAAGTTTGTATGTCTCTGTAGTTATATCAAAAGCAAGACTGTAATACAAAGTTTAAAATCTCAGGCTAAATTCTATGTTTAACAAATTCGATCTCGGTCGACAACTACTTCTTTTCATCTATTTGATTCTAATAGTAAAATCAGAATTATCTCAGTTCAGTCCCTATTTTTTCCGTATCGTCATTCTTCTTAACGGGACTCGCTTATCTAATTCATTATCAGGAAGACTTTCAATACAGAACCTATATCACTGTTGGGTTTTTCAAGGGAGGATCACCGAAGAGATATAACACCAATGAGCATGAACTCAATCCACACATAAGAGATTGACACCACTCTTAATCCAAAACGTTAAAATAATAAGTTTATGAGTCTTTATCCTTATAAGGTGCTCAACTTTATCATTTTTATTCAATATAAAACTTAAACATACACTTGGATTTCAAACAACTAACTGATTGTTCTTTTCATACACTACACACATCTAATTTCAGTATAAGCCAATATCATTACATCAAACATAACCACAATGAAAATCATAAAACTCAAAACATTCTCATAGAACCAGATAGCGTCCATGGTATGGGAAGGATGTCCAAGCATTCATCAGAGGGTTCTATCAAGTGAGATTGCAACGGTACCATAAACGTATGTGAAATATAAAATCAAAATTTGCACCAAAATGATGGAGTTAAACATATATATATATATATATATATATATATTAGAATTGGAAAATAAATTGTAAAATAGTGAATTTTAAAATATATTGAAGCGTATCATTAATCAATAAAAGGACTAAATATTTTTCTTTATTCTATAGTAGGGAATGCTCTGTTTTTGTATTCACTCATATATGAGGGAGCCTGATAAACCAAAAACAATTTTCACAAGTGTCACAGATGATAAACTTGAAAATTCTAATGATTTGTATATAACATTTTCTTTTCTATTTCTTTACTCCAAAACTTAATAGAACAGTTAGTGTTAATATACACAATAATAATATTAAAACTTACTTTCTATTCATAATAAACATGTAAAAGCAAAACTAAACCACCCGTTAATTAATAAACAAAAAGCTTTTCAATAAACATCAAGTTGCAAGGTTATATATCTTTTTTGTTAAATACATAAAATCCTTTTTTTATATTTAAAAATATTTTTTACGTTTAGTTTTTTATATAGGCATGAGAAATGAAAATAAATTACTATAATCATATTAAGAATTAAATCTCAACTAAAATTAAATCAGGGACTTCTTTTTAATTTTCAATCGATGTATCATAGATCCTTACACCTGTTCTTCCCTCATTCTCATTTATATAATTCAATTATAAGTTAGGATAAGCCATAGATAAAACAAAATTGCAACACGCAAGAGTATAAAATGTTGAAAATTAAACATTGGAATAAATAGAATGAACAAAAATGTAGTAATATACAATTGTTAATGAATACAAAAAGAAAGATAATTAAATCACTGATTTTAGAAGATAAAAATTGGATTCCAAGATGAGGTAAGCAAAACAAGGAACACAACCAAATCTCAAAAATGCACCGAGTTATCTAATCTAAAATGATTTCATACATCTTTATATTAATCAAAATTGACATAATATATATATATATATATATATATATATATATATATATATATATATATATATATATATATATATATATATATATATATATATATATATATATAAAATACATTTAAATACAATTAATTTGATGATTTGACTTTAATTCTACTTTAATAAACAATAATAACACTGTAATTTAAGAGTTATGTTTATAAAATATTACTTATTTTTTCTCATAATCCCTCCCCACATCAATGGATGTAGCTATCTTTAACTTAAGCGTTAAATATGTTTTTGGTCTGTTAATTTTTAGTAAATTTTGGATTTAATCCAATTTAGTCATTTATCTTTCGAAATACATGAATTTATTTCTTTTAATCAAATTTTGTTAAGTTTATTTGACATTTTAAACATGTTTCATAATAATATTTGACTTAACATTAAAGTAAAAATGTATCAAACAGTATAAACAACTCAAATACAATCCTGAAATACTTACGAAATATCAAATAATATTTAACCTAATATGTGGTTGATGTGAACCGAGTTTAAGGCAACCTACGATTGTTTTTTGACAAGTCCAATGGTTGAGAAATAATAGAACAGATCACGTTGATGCCTAAACCTAATATTTGGTTGAGAAGCTAAGTTTGGGGAAAACAACCATGTCAGGTTGAAAGGTCACGAACTAGAACATCCCTTAAGTCCAATAGTTGACAAGTAGTTGAAAGACACAGGATACCTATTACTGTCATCAACCACGTGCATGCCTATGAAAAAACTTATGATGTTATGTAGTACCAGTAACTACAGCACGCAAGTTTGAGTCAATAATCTTTCAGATGTTTAAAATAATGGTCAGAGTAGTTTTATGCAATATTCATAATCCAGTTTCAAAATATATGAAAATCGATCATAATAGTTTATGGTGGTTTTTGAACTCATTTAAAAGTCCTCATGGGATGAGTTCTTTGAAGACAAAACAAAGAGGCACACACTATTGTTGAAATCCAGTTGTAGTTTTTCAGACAATAATTGTTTGTTTATGAATTTTCTACATTACCTGTTTCTGTTTATAATTAGAGAGTTATTATCAGATGATATCCTTTGTCTTCATATTAATATAGCACGGGTGGACAAAATCCGTTTGAAAACAACTTCTAGTTTTTAATAGTCATTAGTTTATTGGCCAAATATATTAGATTATTATTAGAGAACCCAATACACAGGATTCCAACTAATTTTTAGTCCCTGATCTATTTATTTAATAATAATGTTAGAGGGGGATTTTAAGATGGTTTTTAGCTCTTATTTTAATTTTCACTTTAACCCTTTAATTATAAAAATATCATCTTCTTTTTAATCTCTCTATGTTTGTCTTTTTAAACTTTATATAGAAAATAGAGATTTTTTTTAACATTTTCTGTGCATCAAATGTAAATAGATTAAAAATAAAGTAAAATTTTTAGCTAATTATACAAAAAAAATGTAAGTAAAGACTTCCTAATATTTTTACCCATCACATTTTTTTAAACTATTAATCAATAGATGATAATGACATAATAGAGCTTAACCTAGAAAATGATTACAAATACTTAAATTAAAATTTAAGGAAGGAACTTTATTAACTTGGGAGGTCTAGAAATTTTTTTTTAAATATTAATTATTTTAGGAAATTAAACTCAATTTTATTTTATAAATTGGTATATTATAATGACTGATTATTTTTATCTCTAAAATTGGTTATGTAAGAAATTTAATAGTGTGAAATATTATTCTAATATTTATATATTTTAAGAATATAAATATTTTGAATAAAAATAATTAATAAATTGTATTTTTTAAATAAAATAATTATATATAATAAAAAATAAATTCTTTATTATAATGATGGTTATTTTACTTTTAACATAACATATATAATAGTATTTATGAATTCATGAAATACAAATTAAAAATATAGTATATATTTATATATGTTCACACGATATTTTAATTGTATTCTTAATTAACTATTTATAAATATATTATAAAAAAAATTTATTATTTATAAAAAAATATGACATTTAAATTAATTATATCTTTATTCTTCTATTAAAGGAAATTAAGAATGTTACTATTAAATTCAATTATATCTTACTCTTTTAATAGCATTTCATTTAATTAAATAGTATTCAATTAATACACTCTTTTTAATAGTATTTCATTAATTATAAATATCTTACTCTTTTTAAGAAGATAAAATTTCGAGGAAGGAAAACAAATTCAAATTTTATTTAAGAATATGGAATGTATATACAGATAGTTTTGTTTTTCTCTTCCTCTCGTGATTCAGCTGCCATCCCAAGTGAGAAAAGAACAACTCTCTGAATATTAAGTAGGAACAAAGAGAAAACAAGTCTATATATATTTAATACACACTCTCACAGGAGAAACACACTGTATCCACATATACATTGACTTCAATTTCCACGCACCTTATTCTACTACCAGGTGCTTGCTATCCACAAACATGGCGATAGGTGCAGTTTCCATGGGTGTTCATGGATGGGGAGACATGAAGAGTCTCAGCCTCCAAGTCATCACCGGTCGATGGTTCGTCGTCTTTGCCTCCTTTCTAATCATGGCTGCTGCCGGAGCCACCTACATGTTCGGTCTCTACTCCGGCGACATCAAATCCACCCTTGGCTACGACCAAACCACTCTCAATCTCCTCAGTTTCTTCAAGGACTTTGGTAGCAACGTTGGAGTCCTCTCCGGTCTTATCAACGAGCTCACTCCACCTTGGGTGGTCCTCGCCATCGGTGCCATCCTAAACTTCTTCGGCTACTTCATGATATGGCTTTCCGTCACTAAGAGAATAGCCAGACCCCAAGTGTGGCAGATGTGTCTCTACATCTGCATAGGCGCTAACTCTCAGTCCTTCGCCAACACCGGTTCCCTTGTCACCTGTGTCAAGAACTTCCCAGAAAGTCGTGGTGCTGTGTTGGGCATTCTCAAAGGCTACGTGGGTCTCAGTGGTGCAATCATCACACAATTGTACTCTGCTATTTACTATGACGACACCAGGGCTTTGATTTTGCTCATAGGTTGGCTCCCAGCTGCTATTTCCTTTGCTTTCCTTCGAACCATTCGCTACATGAAGCCGGTTAGGCAGACCAATGAGCTCAAGGTTTTCTACAACTTTCTCTATATCTCTCTTGGCCTAGCTGGGTTTCTTTTGGTCATGATTACTATACAGAAAAGGGTCAACTTTACTCAGAGTGAGTATGGTGTGAGCGCCGGTATCGTCATCTTCTTGCTCTTCCTCCCACTTCTTGTCGTTTCTATAGAAGAACATAAGATCTGGCACAGTAAAAGGCTTGCTTTGGTTGACCCTTCCCCGGTGAAAATAGTGACCGAGGGTGAAAAAGTGAAACCGAATGAGGCTACTAATGGGAACGCTTCAGTTACAGCAGTTTCCAACGACACAAAGTGGTGGGAAAATGTGTTTAGTCCACCAGAAAGAGGTGAGGACTACACGATACTTCAAGCGCTATTCAGCATAGACATGTTAATACTTTTCATAACTTGCATATGCGGTGTTGGGGGCACGCTCACTGCAATAGACAATTTGAATCAGATAGGATCCTCTCTTAGATACCCCAAGAAAAGTATAAGCACTTTTGTGTCCCTGGTGAGCATTTGGAACTATATGGGAAGGGTTTTCTCTGGATTTGTTTCTGAACATTTTCTCCGCAAGTACAAGTTTCCCCGTCCTCTCATGCTTTCTCTAACTCTGCTCTTATCCTGTGTTGGTCACCTTCTGATAGCATTTGATGTGCCAAACGGGCTTTATGCTGCGTCGGTGATCATCGGGTTTTGTTTTGGCGCTCAGTGGCCTTTACTTTTTGCCATTATATCAGAGCTTTTTGGACTAAAATATTATGCAACTTTGTACAATTTTGGAAGCGTAGCAAGTCCATTAGGGTTATACGTGCTTAATGTGGTGATGACCGGGCATTTGTACGACAAAGAAGCAAAGAAGCAACTCGCAGCGTTGGGGCTTGAGAGAAAGGAAGGACAGGAATTGAACTGTATCGGGGTGGATTGCTTCAAGTTATCCTTCATCATTATCACAGCTGCAACTTTCTTCGGTGCCATTGTTTCACTGATTTTGGTGGCTAGGACGAGAAAGTTTTACAGTGGTGACATATACAAGAGATTCCAGGATGCAGCGACGGTGTCAGAAACTGAAATGGCAGAGGTAGAGAAGACGAGCAAGGCAGAGAAAGATGCCAAACATATGGTGCCGCCGACTCAGAACTAGGACTAATATGGTAAAAGATGATCTTGTTGTAGTCAAGCTTCACACAGAGATTAATTAATTAATGATGTCGCCTTAAATATTAGACAATGTAATATGTAACATTATAGTTTGCCACAATTTCTTTGCCGTAGTGTATACTTTTCGTTTTCTCTGTCACACAAAACGACGTGCCCTTTTTTCGCATTTATTCTAGAACGAGTAAAATAGAATAAAAGAAACATGATTGCCGCGTTATTGTAGCGGTTGACTATTCTTGCTTCGGCTTCGTGGTTTGACTATATATATCTTTTCAAATCAGCAAAGGGTAACACAAGATCAAAGAAAAAAGAAATTTAAAGTTTGCACATTTAATTATAATATGCAAGTGGCTGCATGGCTAGTGTCTGATTAACAACACTATACATGGACTAAACTATATTATTTATCAAAATGAGTCTAATTTTAAATATATATATGATGTATACCTAAAATAATAATATGATTCTTACAGCTAATCAAGTCAACGTATATCACTCTAATCAAAGTTTTATTTGTCATGGCACTCAACAATTTGACATTTAAATATTAAAGAAAAGTTCCAAGAAAACACTTGTAGGAAGATATAGTAAATAAGTAGGAAAACACTTGTAAATGGGTTGAGGCATCTTCGGGTGTGTTATGCTATGATAAAAATAATTATATCATTTTCATATCCAACGAACTTTTACATACACTTTGCGTTTATTATTTTACCTTTTAATTTCTCTTTTTTTTTTTTACAAATACAAAATTAACTCTTTCAATTACTAAAATATTTTCAAAAGTGAATTGATGAAACTTCGACATTTCCAAGACAATAACCGAATTGGGTGAATCTCTCCTATAATTTGATGATTTGGAAAAAAAGTGATATATAAACTAAATCTTTGAAACCATTTAGGTAAGGTAAAAATATAGGACACCAATTACATACACTAAATCAAAATTTATCTCCAAATTTAAATTTAAAATAAGATCCATAGAATTCTAATTACAAACTGATTTTTTTAGTTAATCAGCAAATATTAGTTTTTGTCGATTAAACTCACAACCTCTTTTATTCTTACTTCTGAATCTACTAAACTAATTTTATTTCTTCACATTATTTAAATTTAACACATGACCTTTTTCTCCATCCTTTATAAATCCTAGTCCCTTTCTTTACTTTCTTTCCATCTAACCACTAAACTACTTTATTATTCTTAGTTATAAACAGATTTAACTCTCATTAGTTTTCACTTACCTAATTATTATTTATTTTTGAAATATTGTAAATATTGTTAAACATAATAATTTAACAGAATCTAAAATTTACTATATAACTGAAAATATTTTATACTAATCACATTTGCATCAATATTTAACATGTATTTAACTTGAAACTGTTCAAATCAAAGTTTATAAGTTATAATCCAACTGTGTTAACTGACAGATGAAGGAAACAAGGGAATTCAACAACTGTCACCCACGTGCATGTATTTCTAATTCTAGTCAAACTATTACATGCATCATCATGGTAGCAATAACATGTTTGATTAATAATAATACAGAATAAAGGAAATTTACCTAAACAAAAGTTGATGATGGGAGATGAGCGGTGGTCGGAGATTTCTTCCTCCACCTGCTGGGTCTGTGGTTTGCGTAGGCAGATAGTATTAGGTTTACATCCAATTTTAACCATAGATTATGATACCACTTATTAGGTTTACAGAGGAGGTTTTACCGGAGAGATACAACACTAATAAGACCTGAGTATAAGAAATTGACATCACTCTCAATCCAAAATCTTTATGAGTCTTTATTTTTATATAATGTTCTACTTTCTCATTTCTAAACAATGTAAAACTTAGACTTACACTTAAATTCCAAACAAATAGAAAGAAAAACGAAAAAAAATAATAATTGAGAAAACTAAATATAAAATTATATTAAAAGAAAACACAATTTACCTGAACATAATCCTAAATAATAACCGGTACGAGGACACATATTTTCATTGGACTTCGTATTATTAGTGGTTCGTTAGTTCTGTTATAAAGTTACGCTAAATCAAGAATAAAGGAATTTAAACGAGTGTTTATTATGAATGCCAGTGATGGTCAAAATAAGGAAATCACAACTCATGGTCAAAAAATTTCAAGTGTCTATCTATAGTCACAATGACTATACATCATATATATCTAAGCCTTCTAAAAAGATAAGAAAGATGATAAATGATATAGTTTTTTTTTTACTAAAATATCTCGAAGATTATAAGGAATTTATTTATAATTATTAATTACATCAAAATCACTTATAAATGCTTGAACTCATGTATTGGACCCATGTCCAATTGTCCCTTTATACTCTTTACCCTGTTGTGTCAGTCCAGGAATGTCACCATATTTTTTAGTCGGTCTAAGAAATGTCATGACCTTACATAAGATGAAGATATATCAAAAATTATAATTTGAAAAAAAAAATGACAAATTTTTTTTTGTTTATACTAAGATATTGTTTTTTATTTTTATTTTTTATTTATTTTTAAAAAAATTCACTTGTTAGGAAAAGGTAAAAAAGTTATCAAGTTTGTTAAAGATTTTTTTGTCAAAATATCATTCCTCAATATATATTCTCACTGTGTTCAAAAATTAAAGAGAGAGAATTTTTTATATAAACTACAAAATTTGAATAACAAAAAAATAATGCTCCAACAAAAATTTCAGTTAAAATAATCTAATATATGTAGTTAATTACTACATATAATCAAATCCTGTTTCAAAATAGTAATTTAATTTTAAAAATAATAATTATATTAATATAGTAAAATTGAATTAAAATCTATCATATAGTATAAAATTTTAGTTTAAAAAATAAGTGATATAATTTAAAAGCTTAATTGAATGTAGTAATGACATATAGACAATAAAAATGTATTTATTAAATTATAAATTAATATATATATATATATATAATAATTTTAATATTTTTATTATAATTATTTTTAAGAAGTATATTAATGATAGTTTTATAATTAATTAATATCAAAATTGTGTGGCTTTATTCCGCATATTCATTTTTTTATTTCACTTCATCTATATTTATATATAAAGAAATTTTTATTTTTTTTATTTATGTTTATCAATTTTATTATTTAAGTAAAAAAAATAAATTTAAGTAATTATTTTATTAACTTTACTTTTAAAGTGATTACTTTAACTTTTATAAGTAATATGATTAAAGGATTTCTCTACTTTATAGTGAAGCGATCAGGCACTTAAAATAAAGTATGATGATAATTATTATAATTGTTATTATTTGATTCCAAAATTACTGTTGTAATTATAATTAATTTTAAATTCTAGCCAAAATATATTAAGGTTGCCATACTTTTAAATAGTTAATTTAGGAATAAACTGTTATTATTGTGCTTCTATTTTTTTAAATGACGAACTTCAAATTGTTCTACACTTGCTTGAAGAATTTGTATTATTATCGAATATGAATTGCAAATTAACATAAACAATATTAATACAAATTTTCCTAAGAAATCACATGACTTGGCAAAAATACTCACATCCATTGATAAAATCCGTGACGAATAAATACTACATGCGGATATTTATTATCCGCGGATAGCGGGTAACGGGTATTTTAATACCCGCTTATAAACGGGTCGGATACGGATATCATACTATCCGTACCTGCGGGTATCCGTTACCCGCAAAAAAATAAAAATAAAATTTAATTTATATTTTATTAAGTTAAATTTAATTAAAATTTAATTAAAAATATATTTTATTATGTCAAATTTAATTATAATTATAATTTAATTTAATTTGATTTATATTTAATTTATATAATTTAATATTAAAAAATTTATAAAATATATATTTTTTTTAAAATATTTGCGGGTATCGGATATCCACGGGTACCCGCGGGTTTTAAAAATATCCGCAGATATTTTTTAAACGGATATCCAACGATTAAACGGGTGGGAACAGACAGATTTTTTTTTGGTAGATCGGGTTGCGGGTGGACACTATCCGTGCCCGACCCGACCCGTTGCCATTCCTACACAGGACTATTAATTTTAATTATTTCCTATTACAATCTGAAATTAATTTGTAATAACAAATTTTAATCCTAAGCAAGTGTTCCTAAAATAACTTCTTTTAATAAATTTGGATTTTCTACTAGTTTTTTATGTATTATTTTTCTACTATGCTTTCTTAATACACGGATTACCATTAATTTTAACATTTTAAAATATATTAAAATGATATTTGAAATATCAGTACAGTGTATTCGTAATGTCCAATAGATGACAACACAAAAAAAAAAACATTAGAGAATCTATATTTTTTTAATATGTTTCATATAATTCTTTTTTATTATTTAACATTCTCCATAACTAAGAGAAGATTATTATAACAAGCCATGAATTATTTGTTGTGAAGATTTTTGTACTCTGATTATCTAAATATATATATCAGGAGACAGATACGATTGGAGTATATCATTTGATTTTCTTGTAGAATATTATTACACGGAATTGTTGAAAATCACTTATATTTTTATCCATTAATTATTTATTAGTGAGTTTTCTACGTTTCGTATCTATTGATCAGATCCAGATTCCACAAGAACCCAATATTCCAGGGTCAACAACTTCGCTCTTTATTTAATATAATAATATTAATAATAATATATAATAAAATAATTCCAGTTACCTAGCCGCCCTGTTGCCCATGAGCTGGTTTGATTTACACAATAATATGCGTCTAAACATAAAACTTACAATTAAGATTAGATTCAATTGAACACACATGCTTTAATTATATGATAAGAAGTTTAAACAAAATAGATATTTTATATTTTTTAGTGGGATAAACTTACAATTAGAGTTGTGAAAATAGGTAATTCGATCCAATTCACCATTGATTAATCATTTAGTGAGTCAATTAACCCGACTCATTTATTAGTGAGTCAACAAAATTCAAACTCGGTCCAATTCACCATGAGTTGGTGGATTAAAGAGGTTGGCTCACGGATCACTTAATTTAAAAAAAAAAGTACAATTTTTTTACTTTTTTTCGGTCAAAACTAAATTATAATTTTAATTAAAATCTAAATAAATTTTATACAATCCAAATACAAACTAAAATCACAAAAATACAACTTATCTATGTGTTGGTTAAAAAAATAACCTAACATGAACCAAATGCAAAAATCAACTTAATAAAAAACATTGAGTGACCATTTATTTGCAGATTGGCGAACCAAAACAATTCACTACGGGTCCAATCCGGGAGAGTCAGGTTCTAGGTGAGTCGGATAAAAAATCAACCGTATTGAAATTTTTAAACAAATTTCAACCCAACTCAACCTAAACCTGTGATAATCTTATTGACTCGCGAATTAGAGTTCTACTTACAATATATTTGGATATGAGCATTTTAACATGATTGGACAGTGGATGATTTATTTAACAAAACAAATTTGAAGTTATTCAAAGATTTTAGACCACATGAGCAACTTTTTTTTCTAAGTAAATACAAACCATATATTTATTATTATTATTATATGAAATTTTGTTTTGTTAATAAATTGTTTAAACCTTATTATAAAGGTACTTTTATATATTTAAAAATATTATTAATTAAGTTTTAAGTTTTTTAACAGTTTGTATATTTTCAATTGAAATATTTTGTTAATTGTGTGATATGATTGTTATTTTCTCTTCTCATTTTTAAATTTAAGATTTTATAATTAATATAAAGCAATATAATAAAAAAAATTTAATAATTATAAAAAAATCTTATGTGTTTTAATAAAAGCTGAACAAAAAATATAAAAATTTATAAAACACTTAAAATTTAAGTTTAATGTAATTATTGAACTCATTGAAATTCAAGTTAACTCATGTTTCTATCTTTGCCTCGCCCTCATACTTTAGTAATAGCAAAATTTTAATTCTACCTTTCATTTGCAAATATGACCAGAAATTAAATTTTAATGAATCAAGATTTTCTTAATGTTTGAATTCAATTAAAATGTTTTATTTGAAATTCACAAAATACACTTTGTCAAAAAATAACTTAATAGTTTTTGGTAAGCAAAAAATTTATGGTAATTTCTCTTAATTTTAAATTGAAATTATTTATTCTTTTTTATATACAAACTACAAAATAAAGTTGTAAAATACTCCAAACAAATATAATAAAAGATTCATTATGGCTGCCAATCCTTTTCCTTTTAAATATTATACAATAATTTCAATCTTCAATGACGAATATACAACGACACTATGACTTATTTTTTAACCACGACAAGGTCAAATGTTTTTTTTATTATTAAACACAGTGAAGAATGGAAGAACAACAAAGAAAGACAAAAACAGAATTAAGATACAAATAAGTGTATAGAAGATGGAAAAAAAGTGAGAAATGGTGGAAATTTGGTGACAGTGATTTATCAGATACCTCATACACAAGATATCAAATAAGATCACCATAATTGTGGCTACAAATCAGAAATGGAAGCTTACAAAATCTCTAACAGATTATGCATTTAAAGCCAACTAACAATGTTAAATATCTTTAGGATTTTCAAACACCCTCTCTGTCATCTATATTCCATATGTGGAAAATTATCTTGCAATCTTCTGTCATCTTTATATTTTTTAAATAAAATGAAAGAAGTTAGAGAAAAGTCAGTGGTTAGTTAGTGTGGTTGAGTAAAACGGTAGACAGAATAATGATTTAAAAGTAATTATAAACAAAAATTATATCTTAATTAGATATAAAAGGTTCACACACTAGAAAATTTTATAGTTGTGAACCCATCATCACTCTTTTCCAAAATATTTAAAAATGTAAAACTTACACTTCCCCAGTAAATATGTAGAAGTGAGTAATATATTTCTCATGCGCACGTTGACTTTACACTTTATTGGTCCATTCTCATTTCCTTTTTATTTTATCTTTCAATTTATGTTATCCATCTACTGTATATACTAATTTTGGTGAGTTCACAAAACATTTTCTATAAGAGGTGATGTAATGACAAATTAAAAAATAAAAGTAAAGAGTAATAGATTCTAATGTCATAATACATGACTGAGATTCCTTTAAAAAAACTGTAACGGTTAACTATGGTTGTTATATTTTTCATATTTTAAATACTCAGACACACTATATATATTAATGGTAGCTATTGTAACAAGCTGGAAGTGCTTGGTATTCACAAAACATGGTGATGGGTGCAGCTTCCATGGGTGTTCATGGATGGGGAGACATGAAGAGTCTCAGCCTCCAAGTCATCACCGGTCGATGGTTCGTCGTCTTTGCCTCCTTTCTAATCATGGCTGCTGCCGGAGCCACCTACATGTTCGGTCTCTACTCCGGCGACATCAAATCCACCCTTGGCTACGACCAAACCACTCTCAATCTCCTCAGTTTCTTCAAGGACTTGGGCACTAACGTTGGAGTCATGTCTGGTCTTATCAACGAGCTCACTCCACCCTGGGTGGTGCTAGCCATGGGTGCTGTCCTAAACTTCTTCGGTTACTTCATGATTTGGCTCTCCGTCACCCAGAAAATAGCCAGACCCCAAGTGTGGCAGATGTGTCTCTACATCTGCATAGGTGCTAACTCTCAGTCCTTCGCCAACACCGGTTCCCTTGTCACCTGTGTCAAGAACTTCCCAGAAAGTCGTGGTGTTGTGTTAGGCATCCTCAAAGGCTACTTGGGTCTCAGTGGTGCAATCATCACACAATTGTACTCTGCTATTTACTATGACGATACGAAGGCTTTGATTTTGCTCATAGGTTGGCTTCCAGCTGCTGTTTCCTTTGCTTTCCTTCGAACCATTCGCTACCTCAAGCCCGTTAGGCAGCCCAATGAACTCAAGGTTTTCTACAACTTTCTCTATATCTCTCTTGGTCTTGCTGGGTTTCTTTTGGTCATGATCACTATACAGAAAAGGTTGAACTTTACTCAGAGTGAGTATGGTGTGAGCGCGGGTATTGTGATCTTCTTGCTCTTCCTCCCACTTGCTGTTGTTTCCATCGAAGAACATAAGATCTGGCAGAGTAAAAGGCTTGCTTTGGTTGATCCTTCTCCGGTGAAAATAGTCACTGAGGGTGAAAAAGTGAAACTGAACGAGGCTACTAATGGGAACGCTTCGGTTACAGCGGTTTCCAACGACACCAAGTGGTGGGAAAATGTGTTTAGTCCACCCGAAAGAGGCGAGGACTATACAATACTTCAAGCACTATTCAGCATCGACATGTTCATCCTCTTCATATGTAGCATCTGTGGTATTGGGGGCACGTTGACTGCAATAGATAATCTGGGTCAGATAGGAAACTCGCTTCGATACCCCAAGAAAAGCATAAGCACTTTCGTGTCCCTGGTAAGCATTTGGAACTACCTAGGACGGGTTTTTTCTGGATTTGTTTCTGAACATTTTCTACACAAGTACAAGTTCCCTCGTCCTCTCATGCTTACTCTAACTATGCTCCTATCGTGTGTTGGCCACCTTCTGATAGCATTTGATGTGGCAAATGGCCTTTATGCGGCTTCGGTGATCATAGGGTTTTGTTTTGGAGCTCAGTGGCCGTTACTTTTTGCCATTATATCAGAGCTTTTTGGACTAAAATATTATGCAACTTTGTACAATTTCGGAAGTGCAGCGAGTCCACTAGGACTATATGTTCTTAACGTGGTGATGACTGGGCATTTGTACGACAAAGAAGCAAAGAAGCAACTCGCAGCGTTGGGGCTTGAAAGAAAGAAAGGTCAAGAATTGAATTGTATAGGGGTTCATTGCTTCAAGTTATCCTTCATCATTATCACAGCTGCAACTTTCTTTGGTGCCATTGTTTCACTGATTCTGGTGGCTAGGACAAGAAAGTTTTACAAAGGTGACATATACAAGAGATTCAGGGATGCAGCCACGGTGTCAGAAACCGAAATGGCGGGGGTGGAGAACGCAAACGGTGCAGAGAAAGATGAGAAACATGTGGTGCCAACTCATCGTGATCAGAACAGCGACTAACGATAAAGGATGATGATGTTGTTGACGATGAAAGGTCCAAGGGAGAAACTAATTAACAAATAATTTGGTCATACATGTTAGAAAAATGTGTAATGTGTTACATTTTCTTTGCTATGAGTATACTTTTCAGTTTCTTTGTCACACAAAAGGACGTGTCCCTTGTTCTTGCATGTATTCAAGAACCAGACAAATAAAATAAGAGAAACATGATTGCCGTGTTATTGAGTTAATTGCTAGTTTACTGATTTAATTATGAACTCATGCAACGCAAGTTACCCTGTTCCAGTTTATGCCTATCATCTTTAATTGTTTTATGTTTTGTTAAGAAGCTTCTTAATAGTGGGTTAGTGAAATATGAACTGTGATGTAACCAAGTACGAGAGATATTTTATACTTTAAACTTAGAAAAAATGTTAAAATTAAAATCATATTTATATTTTTGTGGAAAACGCTAATCCATCATTTTAATTTCCCACCCTTTTCTTGTTTCTTGGTACAATTACTTCTCGTCAGAAACAAAAAGTCTAAGAAGTGAAATCAGCAAGTTGTAAGCATTTCACATTGGTGTCCACACCAAACAAAAAAACAAAAACTGAGAAATGATCTGCATTTTTGGATATCTGCGAAATTGTCAAAGCCATGTTGGTGACAGAAATAGATGTTCACGGTTGGATAAAACAGACAAATTGTGCAGAAAAAATTAGTAAACGTTCAATTTAGTGATTTGTTGTATTTCGTAGCCATAATAATAATTTAAGTTTCTGAAATTTATTTATTTATTTATTTTGACGTGTATGATTGTTAGTTAAGTTCTGAAAATAGAGATCAATATAAAAAAATATAATGATTTAAATTTTTAAATAAACTCTAAACTTTCGATAAAGCTTTTAATTTCTTTTAGTTTAATAATTAATATAATAATGAGATAAAATTTAAGTGTACTAAATTAGCCATTTAAACTGTTGGTATGGTATGAACCTCTTAATGGTTTATTTAGATGACATAAAGGGCCCATTTGACCCATTTTGGTTGCCAACAAGTTACGGCCCATAAGTGGATTGATCAAGTTGATATGTGAATTAAAAACAGTCTTTTTCTTTTATATTTTTGTATCTGAGCGAATCCTGTAACGTTAAGTAATAAATGAATAAAATATAAAAGAATAATTGTTAGAACTGAAAATAAAAAACCAAAGCAAATAAAATCAGAAAATACAATCAAAAAGCATAAACGCCACTAGACTTTATTATTATTATTATTATTAAACGTCCTATCTTTGATCTTTGTTCACACACTTTATTCTTTTTTTAACTGATTATCATTTCCAATCTACTAATATATTTTAAATTAAGTTTAATATACTTTTTAAAAATTAAATTCCTAAAAATATAGTCTTATATCATTATTATAATCCCTGTGTTTATATGTAAATTAGAGTAGTAATCATGTTAAATAAACATTTAGCTGTCGGTTTTTTCAGAAGTATCTGTAAATGGTTTCTACAACATAAGTGTTTTTAGAATCTTTGAACATCTCATAATTTTTAATATAGTAAGTTCCGAGTTTAATTTGTTTATCTTTAAGAGTAATTATAAATAATGTACTTAAAACTAAATTTATATGTACAAAAGCAGTCATCATCAAAAAATTAGCCATAAATTTCACACGTTTTAAATTTTATTCCTTGTAAAATTTATATAGAGAAAAAAAATCTTAGACAAGCGGGACACTCAAAAGAAAATTTCTTCTTATGCTCTGTTTTAAAAGATAGTGAAAAAAAAAAACTTTAGAATTCAAAAATCCCAACATAATTTTAATTTTAAATATCATTGACTAATTTAGATGTCGTTGTGATCATTAATATATTATAAAAATATTGTCAAATAATTGTATATGAAAAATAAATGTGAATTCGTGTTTTTCACAAGTATAGCTCTACAAAGTATACTCGTAAAGTGTTTGTTTAGTTCTTAATCACTCACGATAAGTGTAGATTTGATGATGTGTTTGACTAATTAGGCATGCGAGTTGTGTTAGATACATAGTTGCTGGTATTTCATAGTTTCAATAAGGTCACTTGCGTATGTTGTATTTAAGCGGAGTGATACCACAAATTTAGTAAATCATGGTAGCAAAGAGAAATTTCATAAAATTGTAAAATTTAGTATGTTTTGTTAGTTTTCAATTTTTGGATGGATTCTAACATATATTTAATGGTCTGGATTCAAATTAAACAATTTCCTAGCAGCAGATAAGTTTGGAATTGATTTAATTGAGTTAAGTTTGTTTTTGTCGTTCAAACTTAAAATTGTTTTTTCTAATCATATTTTGAAGAAAGTTTCAATTGGTTTCTCAGTTCAAATATCTTTCAAAGACTTCAATGTCTCGTAGGATAAGGAGAAGGAGAAATACGTAGAAAAGTAAAAGTTTGAAGAAAAAGCTGAAAATTGAAATTAGTAATTTTGAAGAAATAAAAGACCAAAATAGAATTATTTAAAATTTTAGAAACCGTGTGAAAGTGACCCCACCATTCCCATACACTTGCAGGAGTCCAAATTCAAAAAGGCTATTAGGTGGCCCTACAAAATTTGGTCTTCCGTTGACTTACATGTGTTTCAGGGGAGTACCTATTAAGACCGTTGTTTGCATATGTTTTGCTGTAACAAGATAAAAAATAAAAATAAAATTATCAAAAATATATTGTGAAAATAATAGCCTTCCAAAATGTATATCTTATTAATATTATTAAAGATAAGGATTTTAAAAAAATTATTTCAAGAAAAAATTTCTATATAATTCAGTCAAATTATTATGACCTAAATACGTTAAGAAACTTAAACCATTGCAACCTGGAAGAGTGAACATTTCTCCAATCACATGTGCCATTCTTGGATGTTCAGTGATAGGTCTTGTCATGTATACTCTTCTCTTATTATACACAGCAGTATGGAAACCCTCACTCTAAGGTCAAAGGCTATTATTTTGATAACTCTTTTTTCATAAATATATTATTTGATAATTTTACCATAATAGTAAAATAATGTAATATTTAAGAATTAACTTGTTAATTTAAATACTTATATTATATATCTATATATGTATGCATTGGCTCGCACATCTTCAAAGTTAAATAAAACCCTGCAACATCGCAAACTCAGTGACTGACAAACATGGCAGTTGCAGTAGGAGGTATGGTGAACACCAATGGCCTCTTCGTCCAAGTCATCACCGGACGGTGGTTCGTGGTGTTCGCCTCCTTCCTTATCATGGCCGCCGCCGGCGCCACCTACATGTTCAGTCTATACTCCGGCGACATCAAATACGCCCTGGCCTACGACCAAACGACCCTCAACCTCCTGAGTTTCTTCAAAGACCTGGGGGGCAATGTCGGCGTGCTCTCCGGTCTCATAAACGAGATCACTCCCCCGTGGGTGGTCCTGGCCATGGGCTCCCTCCTCAACTTCTTCGGCTACTTCATGATATGGCTGGCGGTCACAAAAAGAATACCCAAACCGCAAGTGTGGCAGATGTGCCTCTACATCTGCATCGGCGCCAACTCTCAGTCCTTCGCCAACACCGGTTCCCTCGTCACCTGCGTCAAGAACTTCCCCGAGAGCCGTGGCGTTGTGTTGGGCATCCTCAAAGGCTACGTGGGTCTCAGTGGAGCCATCATCACCCAGCTCTACTACGCCTTCTACTTCGACGACTCCAGGTCCTTGATTTTGCTCATAGCCTGGCTCCCAGCGGCTATCTCCTTCGCTTTCCTTCGAACCATTCGCTACATGAAGCCCGTTCGACAACCCAACGAGCTCAGTGTCTTCTACAAGTTCTTGTACATCTCACTGGGTCTCGCTGGCTTCCTCTTGCTCATGATCATTCTTCAGAAGAAACTCTCCTTCTCGCAGAGTGAGTATGGCGTCAGTGCCGGGGTTGTGCTTCTCCTGCTCTTCCTCCCTCTTGCTGTTGTTTTTGTTGAACAATTTAAAATCAGGGAAACGCAGAAGCTAGCATTCATTGACCCATCCCCGGTGAAGATATCAGCCGAAAGAGAGCTACCGGAGTCAGCAAACGGTGACTCCAACCCGGTTCTGGGTCCGATTTCAAAGATCGAAGAGACCAGATGGTGGCAGAAAGTGTTTAGTCCACCGCCCAGAGGTGACGACTACACTATTCTTCAAGCACTATTCAGCTGGGACATGATACTTCTATTCGTAGCCGGCACGTGCGGTGTTGGGGGGACTTTGACCGCAATTGATAATCTTGGTCAGATTGGGAGCTCGCTAGGGTACTCCAAGGCTAGCATAAGCACGTTTGTGTCGTTGGTTAGCATTTGGAATTATATGGGGCGGGTTTTTTCTGGGTTTGTCTCTGAACATTTTCTGCAAGAGTACAAGTTCCCTCGACCACTCATGCTCACTCTAATCCTGTTCTTATCCTGCGTGGGTCACCTTTTAATAGCCTTCGACGTGCCGAACGGACTCTACGTGTCATCGGTGATCATCGGGTTCTGCTTTGGCGCGCAATGGCCTCTGGTGTTCGCCATAATCTCGGAGCTCTTCGGACTGAAGTACTATTCAACGTTGTACAACTTTGGCGGTGCAGCGAGCCCAATTGGGCTCTACGTTCTGAACGTGAGGGTCACCGGGCACCTGTATGACAAGGAGGCTCTGAAGCAACTTGCAGCGGCGGGGATCCCAAGAAATGGTAGCAAGGAATTGACTTGTACTGGGGCCAGCTGTTTCAAGTTGTCTTTCATCATTATCACTGCAGCCACCGTTTTGGGTGCCATGATTTCACTCATCTTGGTGGCCAGGACCATTCAGTTCTACAAAGGTGATATATACAAGAGGTACCGTGACCAAGCTGAGGAAAGCGCAACCGCAACCGCGACAACAACCGGCAGGACCACCGAGATGAAGGTGGTCGGAAGCGGCGGTGAGAGAAGAGAAGAAAGCGTGGTGGGAGGAGATTGAATTGAAGAACGTAGTACTTACACGTCAGTGCGTGAGTTAGATAGTGATCAATTTCCAGCCCCACGACATGGATGGCAAACCAAATAAAAGTTAGTGAATGGAAACACAAGTAGCAAGTAACAGATAGACTGACTCAAAATAGAGTTGGGACCACTTCTTTTTCTCTTTCTTGGACTGAAAAATTCGAGGGACTGAAAATTAAAATATAATTATTGTAGGGTGTGTATAAATACGTACAGCTGCCACTTTTATTCCATGAATACAGTAATCATCTTGTGGCTACACTTGTTTTAGCATGAGAAATAGACATTGAAGTATTTGTACTCCAGGAGTCGGAAAAGTTCATGATATATTAACTACTAAATTTTAATAATTTTTTTTTAATATTATATAATTTTAAAATGTTAAAGAAAAAAAAGATAGAAAAATGAAAAACTATTTAAAAATGTTATCTAAAAATACAAAGGAAATCGTCAAATCTTAATAATAAAACATCATTTTTCGTTTGCAAAATTGTCATCTCAACTCGTTTTGGTTTCGAGGGTAATTAAAAGTTGAAAATATTAGCTTTTTTTTTCTTTTTTATTTAGAGCACGATACGTGTCATAAAATTTTATATGATATAGCGATATATATGTATAATAATTTTTAAAAATATAATAGATATATGATTTTTATTGTGTGAATCTAAATTAAAATCATGCATATTAAAATTATCAACATATAGTTATTCTAAAAAGTTAAACAAAAATACATGTCAAATAGATATGTGATCCAAATTTAAAGTATTAGTGTATTAGATATTGAAATTGGACTAAGTTGATGGATAAATCAGTTAGTTTTTTTCTTAATTTTGTTTATATATATTATATATTATAAATTTTAAAAGTATAGATAACTCAATAAATAATTTTAAAATTTTTAATAGATTAATTAACGTTTTTTAATCAAATAAATTTAAATAATATTATTTTTATATATTAAATTACTATATTACAATTAATAATTATAACTTAGTTTTTATATATTAATCATTGAATTTATAATTATACTGAATATCTATATCTATAACAGATTAATTATTAAATTATGTTTTATTTTTTCTGAAATAAAAACATATCGAGAGTTAGAGACTAGTCTGTCTCGTTTATCTCTTACCCGTCAATTTGATAAGTCGTTTATCTTTTTCCCGCTAATTTATCTCTTCCCCACCAATTTGAAGGACAATGGATGAAAGTGATCTCACGTTTGAAAATAGTAAACAAGTTTAGAAATTAGTTTAAAAGTCATATCTTTTAAATATAAATCTAAGTTATTTTAAATGTTTTCTCATTGGTTTTAAAATTTTAATGTTTTGTGAAATAATAAAATTAAAACTAAACTCAGTGAAAAACTATTAAAATAAATAAGATATAAGTTAAAGTGATATATGATTTTTTAAATTGAGTATAAAGATAAGAATGATTATAGGATTCATATCCCACTCTACGTCCTCCATTCATTCTATTTCATTCTAATGTTCATATTTATATTTATGTGTGAGACTCAAATTTACACTTCCAATCCAAAATGATGTCTACATTATTAACTATGTTCTTAACGAGAAACTAATTTCGAACATTGTGAAGAATAAAACTAGGAGGAAGGGTAGCAGTAAATTAATTATAAAATTGTTGGGAATAGTCCAATTGTGAGTCAAAGTCCCACATTGAATAAAATAGACAAAGTTAAATACATAAGAATAAAGATTCATAACACATTTAAGATTTTGGAGTAAATGATGTCAAATGTCTATATGTATAAGATTAATGTCATATAATCATATGAAACAACAATCTCTCACAATAATGATATCAGAGATCAGAGCCAATGATTCAAATTGACTAACCATATAATTATAATCATAAAAAAAAAGTCATATATATATATATATATATATATATATATCACCTTATTTATTTTAAAATGACCATTTCAGCCCTTATATCTAAGGGCAGTTGTGGCTTTTAAATTACCATTTTATTATTTTAATTTCATAACAGTTATGATTTTTAAATTATTTTTTAGATTGTCTAACGTGTAAGTTTTCTAGATTGAAAAATATGAAAGTTTGCTGGATAGAGTACAGCCAGAACATAATAATATCCGGATTGTGAAAGTTTAAAAAATTCTCACAGGGAAGAATTTTACATTATGTTATAATAACAATATATTTTGAGTTCTATATTTAGCAATTTAGAATTTGTATTTTTTTACTTTTAGATCGATTAATTCAATACTAATTTTGTTCATTTTCAAATTTATAAAGTAGGATTTAAGATTTTTTTTTTAATTTCCAAACCTACTTGAGTATTCTTGGGGATCTCACTTTCATCTTTTTGGCAACATCTTGCATGCTAAATGCCTACAGAGAAATTGGAGGGTATCACACATTATTTTCATCTCATTAAAAAAAAAAATGCACAGTACCATCAGGATTTTATCATGACCCTCCAGTTTTCCATCTTGAAAAATTGAAAAAAAATAATAATAGACATTGAACTTTTCAAATTCCATAGATAATTTATGGTTTTATTAATCTAAAACTCAAACAGTATTATTTTGGATTATTCTTCTTCTCAGTGTATTTTCTTGGTAGTGAAATTTAAAACTTATCCTATTCTAACTGTGGAATGTATGATCTGAAATATTACAATTAATGTTTAAGATCACATTTCATAATTACACTAAGACTTAAACTACTGTTTGGGATTACTTAATTTAAAAGATTTATAAATTGGATTATTCAGAAAATATTTCAAGAAACCATGAGGGTTATTATAGAATGAAAAAAAGGAAGAAGTCATAATTTGAAAATAAGCGATGTGCAGGAAGAAAAAAAGTGGTGTAAAGAGCAAAATCCAGAAATCCAATTCCTCCCAATTTTGGGAAGTGATTTCCTATATATATATAGAGAAATCTGCAACTTTTGCATTTATCAATCTCACCGCAGAGAACTTTAAATCCCAATTTTTTACTGTCATAATTTATAATTAATATTTATAAAATAAAATCATAAATATAAATTCATTTCCAACTCTCCCCTGATCACAGTGAGAGTCACACTCTTCTTGCTTCCTCCTCTCTCTCCATTTAGCGGAGCATGCAAAGGCATCAGTCTCAGCATTTTCGGTAGAAATGACGAACAAGGGAAAAGGAAAGGGCAAAGAGGTTGCCGGAAAAGCTTCGACCGGCAAGCGCAAGGCCACCTTCGACGATGACAAGACCGGTGGCCGCTTTAAGTCAGCAGCCATGAAGTTTTTCGATGACGCCGCTGACGTTGATGACAGCGATGACAGCGACGACAACGATTTGAGCGAAGAGAGTGATTTCGGCGACGGTACATAATGGAATACCTTTCTCTCTCTCATTCTCTTACATCATCGTTTGTTCCTCTCTCACGAAAATGGTTAGGGTTTTGTACTCATTTCTGTGTTTAGTTAAATTTCATGACCTTGTTTGTTCTGGACGTGCATATAGGGAGTTTAGTGGCTTCATTAACGAGAAATGTTTGAGTCCTGTCTGATTTTATGGTTTTGGAGTTCATCTTCTGTGGTTAGAATTTTAGAATTTCCCGTGGTACCGTACACCTTCTAATTTTTTGTAACAGATTTTTCTGACGAGGGTTTTGATGCCTCTCCGAGAAGAATGAGCGAGCCAGGCCCGAGCAGTTTCCCGCGTGTTCCTAAAGAGGAATTAGTGGACGAAGAAGAGTTTGATAGAATACTTGAAGAGCGCTACGCTGATCCATCCAGGTTTATCAAATTTGCTGATGAGTTTGATGACAAAGGCAACAATCCAAATTCTATTCATGACGCGGTCATGGAATTAATGCCCAACATCTGGAAAGTCAAATGCACTGTAGGGTACCTTGAACTCGAATCTATGACTTTGCTAATATTTGTTTCTTTTAAATTTCTCAGTTAGGCAAGTTTTTCCCTTTTGCTGCAGGTTGGCCGGGAGCGGCTTTCAGCTTTGTGTCTGATGCAGAAGTTTGCTGATTTGTTTTCTTTGGGTACTGTCTTGAAGATAAAATCTGCTTTTGCCGTAGATCATATGAAAGGTTTTGTATACATTGAGGCTGAAAGACAGTGTGATATAAATGAGGTGATCTTCGTACTGGGTATTTTTGTTTGGTTTAATTTTATTGCTAGACATGGTTTTAAATTGCGGTCTCAGCAGGTTTTCTATGCTTTGACTAGGAATTTGCAGACTAACGTGGCCTTAATTTTGTCTACCACTGTTTTCTAGCACTATATTGCCAGTTTTCAGGTGAAGCATTTCTACCAAAGACTGATTCTGTTCACATTTGTTATTAATTCATGGTTTCAGGCATGTCAAGGGATTCCCGGAATCTATGTTACTCGAGTAGCACTTGTACCAAATAATGAGGTCTATCATCTGTTTTCTGTTAGAAATAGAACCCCTGAAATTTCTGAGGGTATGTGGGCTCGAATAAAAGCTGGTAATTACAAAGGGGATTTAGCACAGGTACTACATGATTTTACAAATAATGTTTTTTGTTTTATTTTTCCATCCAACTTGTGAAATGCTTGATCCTTCTATCTATTATTCTTTTTGCAGGTGGTGGCTGTAAATAATACCAGGAAAAAGGTTACAGTTAAGCTCATTCCAAGAATTGATCTGCAAGCTTTGGCTGCCAAATTTGTAAGGAGACCTGTGTCCACTTGATTCGTTACCCATTTTTTTAGGCAATTCATTAGTTAACTTTGATTATGCTTGTTTTGTTTTAGTTGCTGTATATATGATATGATATCTGCTGGTAATCTATTTTTTTAGTTAAACTTAATTTTTAATTAAACATATTTATTTATCTTTTTCTTACACTTTCATTCATTCGAACAAGAATTTTTTTTACTTTTACCTTCTTATTTCTATCTGTTCAAACAAAAAATTCTTCTATTTTATTTATTTTTATTTTTCCTATTTCTTTCCTCTTTAATTTACTTGCAACCCAAACAGAGCCACAGAGTGAGCAAATTGTTGATGCATCTCTTTTCTCGTGTTACAGGGTGGAGGTTATAGTCGCCAAAAGGTTGCTGTACCGGCCCCTAGATTAATCAGCTCGAGTGAACTTGAGTAAATAATACATATTCTCATATTTTGTTAATATTTTTACTGGATAGTTTTCATGATGTGATTATTTTAAATGACTCTGCAGGGAGTTCCGACCACTCATTCAGGTCAAGCGTGACCGGGAAACGGGCAAGGTTTTTGAGGTTCTTGATAGCTTGATGCTCAAGGATGGGTATGTATACAAGAAAGTATCTCCGGATTCATTAAGTTTATGGGGTGTTGTGCCCACAGAAGAGGAGCTGTTAAAATTTGGGACTTCTGAAAACAATGAATCAAATGATTTAGAGTGGCTTGCTCAACTTTATGGTGGTAAGAAGAAAAAACGTGTAATAAGACCCAACAAAGGAGGTGGGAAAGGAGAGGGTTCATCAGATTTGGTTGTGGAAAATGATTTTGAACTTTATGATTTAGTATGTTTCGGGTAAGTCCTTGTTTTACCTAGCTAACATTCGCAGCACCATATGAATTATTTTTCTATCGCACTTGCATTTGCCCAATCCACACTTTTACACACATCAATGTTTGTACTGAAGAAATGCAGATGCGTGCACATGTACTGTACATACTTGCACATGTGTCCTCTTTCATGACCAATATCTCCCATTGCAGTACATTCATGGTATTTGGAGAACCATTTCTCTCGTTCACGCATACAAACATGCACTTAAATGATACATGCAGATACTCACACGTTCCCATGCCTGCACATTTCTAAACATGGCTTCCTGAAGAACCTTTGCTATTTTTCAGGAAGAAGGACTTTGGTGTAATAGTAGGCATGGATAAAGATGATATTTACAGGGTACGGCATTCAGCTTATGGAAATTCATTTGTTCTAAGCTTTTTGATTTGAGAGCCTGCTATTTTTTAAAAGTACATTTCTACTTTGTTTGTCTTGTATATATAGATTCTAAAAGAGAGTTCAGATGGACCTGCTGTTATAACTATTGAACGAAAGGAAATAAAGAGTGGGCTATTGGATTTGAAACTCACTGCCTTTGATCAGCACAATAAGGCTATATTGGTTAATGATACTGTCAGGGTTCTAGACGGTCCATCTAAGGTGTGATTTGTATTTCTGAATGTGAAGATTTCTAGTTGTATATTTGGGGTTTTTCATGCCTTTCATGATACTTTTGCAACTATCATGTCTTTTTTGTAGGGTAAACAAGGCATTGTTAGGCACATTTATAGGGGAATTGTCTTTTTACATGATGGAAATGAGGAAGAAAATGGAGGTTACGTCACATGTAAGTCTAATATGTGTGAGAAGGTCAAGCTTGATGCCGGTGATTTCAGTGGAAAGGTTTGAAATCTTTCTAGTGTCCTGCCATGTTACTAACTGTTCAATGATTTCATCTGATTTTTTATGTTTTGAATGCTACTTCACACTCAGGATAGTGAACCAGGTCCTTTATTCTTTGAAGACCAACCATCATCACCAAGATCTCCCTTGTCACTCAAAAAACCATGGCAAGCAAGACAAAATAATCGTGAATGTCTGTAGAGATACATGACTCCTTAAAAACTATTTTAGCTGTGGATATATGCATTTATTAATTTTTCTCAATTCAATAATTGTGCATGTAGTTAACCGTGGGGACAGCAATAACATGTTTAACATTGGTCAGACCTTGAGAATTAGGATAGGTCCTTTGAAGGGGTACCTTTGCCGTGTCATTGCCTTGCGCCGCTCTGATGTAACTGTGAAACTTGATTCTCAGCAGAAGGTTCTTACAGGTTTGTTTATGACGAGGACTCTTGTGTATTTTTCTTTTGATATATTAGATCACTGTTTAGAACAATTTGTACAAAAAATATTTTTCACAGTTAAATGTGAGCATCTTTCTGAGGTTCAGGGGAAGAGTGCTGCCATTTCATCAAGGTATTTCTGATATTTACGTTAACTTTGTATGCCACGACTACTTATGATTTGCTTTGATTCTGTCTGTGAATATTGTCCTTAGTTTCTCAATTTTTCTTTTATATCAGTGGTGATCCAGATGCAAGTTCATCTAAGCCATTTGAGCTGCTGGGTGGTGAAGGAAGCTCTGGAGGTGAGAATACCTTGTTCTCTACTTCTTTTATCCTTTAAAATGAAAAATAAAATCCAAATTAAATGGATTATAGTGTCAATTAGCATGTGTATAGAAATCTTCCCTGATCTCTGTCGTTGATGTTTTATTGAAACCTTAATCTTGACAATTGGAAAGGTTGGCTGAGTGGAGTGGGAACTTCCACTGCCAGTGGTGGATGGAATGCTGCTGGGGCATCATCTGAAAGGTATATTTCACCGTGATATTAGTCATCTGCTTATAAGCAGTATTATGTTCGCCCAATATATATCCTTGCTCATTTTGCACGATGGATTTAGTCGTCAATAATGAGATTCTAGTAATGTCCAGGTGGTGTTCAGTAATGTAGAAATTTGTGGTAATTGGGAAGGGTTAATTCATGGCTACGGAGTATTGATGCAGACAAGGATGACTCAGATGACAATGCAACCAAGGCATATTTTTGCCAAATAAATAATAATGAATAATGGTGAATTGACTTATGCAAGTATAACTATTCTATCTAGATGTGGTAGTTGTTCCAGCTTTATGCCATTCCATTTTCTAAACGTTCCTCTGATATGAAGTGTTACTATTTTAAATTGCGTATCTAATTGATATATTAAGGGATTAGAGTGTGTTATTGTATTTATATGATAAACACTCAAATATGTGGGGAGCCCACCCTTGGAATTAAGGGGGGGTAGAACCAAACACTTCAATTTTTAGCTGTCTGTCTCATACCACTCGATGCAAGACTTTGGCACCTCATACTATATAAGTCATATCATATTACCACTCTAAGATCCGATGGTTTGACAGATTTCATTCCACAACAATTTATTTCGTAACACTCCACTCAACTACCTCGGTAGTTAGAATTCTCTAATGGTCAAAACCCTCTGTGAAGAGTTCTTTCCAAGACATTGGCAATTAGTTCTGATACCACTTAATAAACACCCAAGAACTAGGGAAACCCACTCTCAAAAGGTAGATATTAGGGGATGAGATCCAAACACAAATACTCCATGGACATCACCTATTACTAGATGTGAAATTCAGACACTGCATAGTACCAAGGCTCCATGATTTTGTCATTTTGTATTTTTAAATAATTGGGCAGATTATTTTGAATTGCAAGCATCCAGTTTTCTTTCTTATTCATGATTAGTTTTAATCTCAACTAAGTTAGTTACTCTTTTGTCTTGCGATAACATTTTTCAGGGGAACATGGTCTAATGATTCTGCTCCAACCTTATTGGTATGTGTTGCATAACACACTTTATTCTTGTTTTTTTCCCATTCCCATCTGGTCCTGCCTGTGCATTATCCAACTAACCTTCGTATAGTACATCCATGTACTCATTTATATCTATAATTGATTCTTATATTTATTTTACTGCATTTTAATTTAATAAGTATCTGTTTTTCGTTTTACAGAAGCCAGAATCTTCCTTAAATCCTTTCAGTTCCAAGGGTAAAAGTTATAGTATGGAAGTGTTTGGTATGTTTTCGGTTCTAGTCTAATTACTTAGTTCATCATTTGTCTCAATGCTGTTGTAATGTGTAGGTGCAGAAGATTCTGCTTGGGAAACTAAAAGTAATTCAAACCAGAACTCCGCATGGGTTGCTGCAGTGGAGAAGACTGGAGTTGCTTCTAATCCAGAACAGTCTGGTGGCTGCTGGGGAAATGGTGGAGGCAGCTGGGGTCAGGCAGAACGTAAAACTGGAAGTGTGGGTGATGACAACCAGAATAGCAATTGGAATACAACCAATGTTTCTGAAAAGGAATCTTCTGGTTGGAACAGTGTACAAAAGTCAAATGAAACTTCATTGACTGGATGGGGTGATGGCAATGGTTTTAAAAGTGGATCAGATGAAGGAAACCTCACATCTAATTGGCGTGGGTGGAAGTCTGAAACAAGTGGAGTCAAAGTTGGAAATCCTTCTGGTTCTTCAGATATCAATGCTAATAAGGATGCTGGATGGAGCAATACTGGTTCAAGTGCTGTAGCTGAAAATAGTGGTTCTGATTTGGGAAAAGACAGTAAATGGAATGCTGTATCTGATGGTACTGATGGAAATCAAGGGAATGGTTGGGGTCAGAAAAGCAGTTGGAACTCTGGATCTCAGAATGACTCAAATGAAAAGAAATCTAACAGTGGGAATTCTCACTGGGGTTCTGGGCGTACTGAGCCTGGAAATCAAGATTCCAACCTTGACAGGAAAAGCAATTGGAACTCTGGAAGCAGTGGAAACTGGGCTTCTGATCCGAAAAATAGCAATTGGAATTCTGGATCTGATAACTCCAATGAAAATCCAGACAGGGGAAATAATAACAACTGGAACAGTAATAAGCCCTTTTCGAGTGCGGGGAATGAAAGCAAGAATTCCGACTGGAGTTCTAGGCATCCTGATACTGGAAATAATGATCGTAGCTGGGGCAAGAAAAGTAATTTGAATTCTGGATCTGATAATTCCAATGAAAATCCAGACAGGGGAAATGATGACAACTGGAACAGTAATAAGCCCTTTTCGAGTGCGGGGAATGAAAGCAAGAATTCCGACTGGAGTTCTAGGCATCCTGATACTGGAAATAATGATCGTAGCTGGGGCAAGAAAAGTAATTGGAATTCTGGATCAGGTGATGCAGATCAAAACAACAGTTGGAAAAGCAATAACAGCTGGAGTGCAGGCTCAAGCGATAATCAGTTGAATGGTGAAAATGAAGGTTCAAATGAAAATTCTAGAGGAGTAGGTGGTGGGAACCGGAGAGGTTGGAATTCTGGATCAGGTGATGCTAATCAAAACAACACTTCGAAAAGCAATAGCAGCTGGAGTGCAGGCTCAAGCGATAATCAGTTGAATGGTGAAAATGAAGGTTCAAATGAAAATTCTAGAGGAGCAGGTGGTGGGAACGGGAGAGGAGGTTACCAGGGTAGAGGTGGATCAGACAGAGGAGGCTTTAGAGGTAGAGGTTTTCGAGGTAGAGGAGATCGAGGGGGCTTTGGAGGTAGAGGAGACCGTGGGGGTTTTGGAGGCCGGGGAGATCGTGGGGGTTTTGGTGGCCGGGGAGACCGCGGGGGCTTTGGTGGTAGAGGTAGATCAGACAGGGAAGGTTTTGGTGGTAGGTGGGGATCAGGTGGAGGCCGAGGTCGAGGAAGGAGTGATCAATCTGGTAGTTGGAACAATAGGAGGGATTCTGGTGAGGATGGGTCCTCTGACTGGAAGAAGGGTTCAGATAATGTTGAAGGATGGAGTAATAGTAATGGATCCCAGGCTTGGAATCAGGATTTTGGTGACAAAAAAAGGAAGAGCTGGAGCCAAGGAAATGCGGATAAGGAGCATCCTAGCTGGAACCAAGGAGGTGGAAGTGAACAGAGATGGAGTTCAGCAAGTGATGGGGCAAATGATAATAGATCCCAGGCTTGGAACCACGATACTGGGAACAAGGACAAGCAGAGCTGGAGCCAAGGGAATGCAGACAAGGAGAGTCCTAGTTGGAACCAAGGGGGTGGAAATAAGCCAAAGTGGAGCTCAGCAGAAGGTAGAGCTAATGATTCTGGCTGGAATCAAGGAGGTGGGAGTAAGCAGGGTTGGAGTTTAGATAGTGGTGGAGCTAATGATAATGGATCTCAGGCTTGGAACCAGGATACTGGTGGCAACTACAGGCAGAGCGGAAGCCAAGGGAATGCAAATAACTGGAGCTCAGCAACTGGTGGTCAAGCTAACAATTCTGGCTGGAATCAAGGAGGTGGAAGTAAGAAGAGCTGGAGTTCGGTAAGTGGTGAAGCTAATGATAATATATCTCAGGCTTGGAACCAGGGGAATGCAGATAAGGAGCGTTCTGGCTGGAACCAAGGTGCAAATAACCAGAGCTGGAGCTCCGCAAGTGGAGCTAACGATAATTGGAACAACAATGATTCAAGACAGGCTACAGGTGCTAGCTTGAAAAAATCTACAGCTGAAGAGACCAATATCCAGGATGGTGGGTGGAACAAGGGATCTACTTCAAACACTACTACTGGAGTTCTGAAGTGGGGTCAATCTAGTAGTGCTGCAGACAATGGTCAATCTTCTAGTTGGAAGAAAGAATCAGCAGAAGGTAACGAATAAATAATGAAAACCGAATATAACTCCACCCAATTATTCCTCCTTTTTTGTTTATTCAGAAAGAAAAAGACCCATCATACAATGCAACGAACCATTAGTAATTAGGAGTTAAACTACAAATTACAGCAGAATTAATCTATAATGTTTTATCAATATAAATTTGCAAATACTATATTTATTTTCTCCTTAATTCAATCGACTTCTTGACTATATGGTTATATGTAGGTGCAGCAGGTTCATGGGGCAAGAAAAATGACGGGGATGTCAAAGGTGGATGGTAGTTGCTTTCTTTCTAAAACGTGATGGACCGGAACAGGAAATCGAGTTTCGGCACATTTTGGAAATGTAGCTAATGACAAACTTTTTTTTTTTTGTATATCCGTATAAATCTTTGCTGAAACGTGATTTCTCCCTTAAACTAAACAGATTTGGTGAATGGCTAATCCCTTCTGTTTTATGCCTGATTATGTTAAAATGTTTACTAGAATTGGAATGCGTTGTTGGATTACAATGTGTTCCTTTCTGAGTCTATATAGATTTCAGTGTTGCCCCCACCCCCTGTATTTTGTTAATATGTTGATGGTTATGCTGGGGAGGATATCCTCTACTACTATTGGAAATAATTATACAATCACATGAGGCGTGGACAGTAGAATTCTCTCTGCTTTCCGTCTGATTTTCTGGTAATGGATTTCATACGACAACGAACACGTAGGACAGAGGTCAGAATCCACACATCCTACTCTCCATAACAAATTTATATTCTATTTCTGGGCACACTCAATCATTCAAACGTGTAAGTTAGCCAATTGTGCATATTTTTCCTTCCTTGCTCACAAATAAAAGAACTTTTTCTTTTGTTAATGCCGTATGGTCGAACTCCATGGAAGTGCTAAAGTATCTCTGCCTTGTATTGGAGTATTGGAGCATCTATTATGTAAGACCCGTTTCGTACGTGGAGTTAGTCATTGAGTAAAGAGATATGTTATAAGAAGCATTAACAAAAAAACGTTACTGGGACTGTTAGAGTTTCTCGTGTGATAACGTTGTTTCTGCTTTTTCAGTCGGTATTGAAATGATACCGTATTATCAGTTTGTATTTTGTTATTTAATAACCTTTTTTAATATTTTTTTTTCTTCCAAGATATTGGGTATATTGATCACATTGAGTGTTTAAATGCTTCTTTTTTTAAAGGAAGAAGAGTAAATTAAGGAGTGGAGGAATTAAGAAAATAGATGTTGGAGAAAGGATCACAAAAAATCTGACAAGGTTTTTTAGAAAGATTGCAGTAACATGTCAAATTTTAGGAAAGAGAGAAACGTTGAGATGAAACCATTTACATGAACATTTATTTATATTTAAAAAAAATCAATATAATAAATATAAGAGATTTAATATAAGTAAACAAGAGAATGGTCAATAAACTAGATGAGAGATTAAATGAAAATGGAAACAAGCTGATGCGTTTATGCAGAATTAGAAATGAATTCCTAAACAGAATATGAGAGGATATGTGGATTTGGAGAGACGAAAAAATTGACTCTTATACAGTGAAGTCAGCTTACATGAAATTAAAAAAAATATAAAGAAAAATAAAATTTCTTTAATCTATTTTAAAGGCGTTGAACCAAATTTCTTCTTTAAAGTGTAAAGGCGTTACCATCGGCGTAACACTTCGCGTGGAGGGTAATCTAATATAGGGTTAACAATTAAGGCTAATTTTGAGTATTATTATATATTTATATATAAAAGGAATATAGGTTTCGTGCACAATTTTCTCCTATTCCAAAATAATTTTGAAGCTCTTGGTTAATTTGGGCATATTGGCACAATACATAACAGTCCACGTGGCTAACCTCGAATTTTGGCGCCTCGGGCCAGAACAACTAATTTTTGCGCTTTACAATTTTGCACCTTTTGGTCATTATATTGATTCAAGCGATTCAATGACGCCTTGGACGCGAGTCGTTTTCCGCTTCATAGCGGTTATTCGCGGTTTCCACAATCCAACCCAGAAGTCTCACCATTAACCATTAGGGCTTCGGGTTCGCCAAATCCAATTTACCCTTCCGTTAACGTTCCCAATTTCTTGGGCTTTTTGATCCTTCCAACATTCATTTCCCCCGCCATCCAAATAATTCCCAAAAAATGTTCAACAAGATCATAAAGCTCGCTCACAAGAAATGCTCCAAATTGGAATTCCCCGAAAACGGCCTTCAGTTTTACGATGTCGTCGTCAAACACGCATCTCGTAACGCCGCCGCCCCCGCCGCACCCGTCACCATCACCGGCCCCGCCGTCGTTCCCGCCATTTCCGACTCTCAAACCCCCCCACCCGCTCTCCCGCCTCCCAATACCACCGCAATCGAGCCACTACCGCCGCTGCGAGACGTCGACGAATCGGAGCACCGGGCGCTGATCCTTCGTAAAATACAAGGGTGTTGCTTCTTGTGCGATTTCTCAGACACTGTCGACTCCGTTAACGAGAGGGAAACAAAGCGCCAGACACTCGAGGAACTCATTGACATCATCCATTCCGGGTCCTTCGGATTTAGCGAAAATCAAGAAGACTTGATTAACATGGTGTCCGTTAACATCTTCCGTTGTCTTCCCCCAGCACCTCGCGGCACAGAATACTTGGAACCCGAAGAAGACGACAGATATTTGGACCCGTCGTGGCCGCACTTGCAGCTCGTGTATGATATCCTCTTGCGTTACGTTGTCTCACCGGAGATTGATGTAAGGACCTTCAAGCGCTACATTGACCATATCTTTGTCACGAAACTCGTCGACTTGTTTGATTCCGAGGACATGCGAGAGCGCGAGTATTTGAAGAACATTCTTCACCGCATTTATGGCAAGTACATGGGGCACAGGCCCTTCATTAGGAATGCCATCAACGACGTCTTCTACCGCTTTATATTTGAAACTCAGAGGCACAATGGTATTTCCGAGTTGCTGGAGATCCATGCTAGTATCATCAACGGGTTTGCTTTGCCAATGAAAGAGGAACATAGACAATTTCTAATTCGGACTCTTATTCCACTTCACAGGCCCAAATCTATTTCCTTTTATCACGAACAACTGACTTATTGCGTGGTTCAGTTTGTTGAGAAAGACAACAGGCTTGCAGATCCTGTGATCAGGGGGATGTTAAAGTACTGGCCAGTCTCGAATTCTCGGAAGGAAGTTCTTTTCCTTGGAGAAATTGAACTGGTTCTTGAGGCAGCTCAATGTACTGACTCTCTACGGTGCATTGCCTCTCTTTTCAGACAGATCGGACGCTGCCTTAGCAGCTCTCAATTTCAGGTCTACCTTTTTTTTTAATTAATTATGCTTAACTTTTCTTATGTGACTTGTAGTATTCGGTAGTCATGGTTCATAGCTTATGCCCTGTATTTATGATATGATGTTCTTTGCTTCAGACAAATATTATGCCTTACAATTTAGGCTTAATACATAAAATTGGCTTTAGGTAAGTATTGTCCAAGCTTTATGAGAACTACATTGGTAATGTCTCTAGTTAATATGGATACATCCTTCATGCTTAGGTATAAACATTTGGAGTTTGGACAAATAGAGGTAGAGCAATGAATGTATGAGCATCTTAAATTTCGGGTACAGGGCCTAACACTTAACTCAAACCTTGTAAGGACTGCATTGATCGGAGATATCTCTAGTCAAAGTAGAATTTCAATACACTCAGTTATGCTTAGGATTGAACATCTGGAGTGTGAACAGACGTAGTTGACCCATTAAAAACACCTTATGCCTAGGAATAGACATCCTAGAGCATTGACAAATAGGCATGACCTATTAATGGATCTAGAATAAATTCTAGCATTTTCTTACAATTTATGTTTGCAACTACACAGTCCTACAATGCTGACTTATAAACTAAGGATTGTTTGTCTAAGCCTTATAAAGACTCCATTGGTCATGCCTCCGATTGATGTGAAATCTTAATACACATATTCACCTCTGGGATTGGATGTTTGGAGCGTAGAGATAGGAGTGTCAATAACAAAATGCCTAGGAATAGAAATCTGTAATTTGTATTACTTCTGGGGTATGAGGTCTCAAAAATATAAATATTATCATAGAAAAGAGAGGGAAAATGCATTCTCAGGTCTTGATGCCGAAAGTGAGTATGTTCAGTTGAGTTCCAATCCCATAGTAGATTTGATTGCTTAAGAGCTTATGGTAAGTTTTTACATATCCATATTTGAGAATTCTTTGTTACCGAAAATCACGTGTAAACATGCACACAAACAAAGATCATATCTTTATCAATTTATGGGGAGATTAAGAGAACAATCTGTTCTGGACATTGTTGCCATTTGTTCTTTTTGTTTTTAGATTCCAATGTTCCTGTTCCGTCATGTCCCTCATATTGGTATTTGGCAGATCTCTTATTCTAAAGGCTTAATCCTGGAAAATAAGTATGGAGGTTAATCTTAAGACCTTATGTATATTGACCATCTTAAGACAAGAAAGGAGGTTTATAGACACTCATATGCATTGAATGCCTTAGGTAGAAATTACTCCACTTTTGTAAGCAACAGTTCCATTGATTCCTTGAGCATACGCACATAACTTTTTTGGCCAATGTGTGACATGGGCTGCAATATTGATGAACTCGTTTTCTTATCTGTTGGGAAATACTAACCAACTATAAACTGGCATAGTTTGTCTGCTATTTCTTGCTTCAATTTGGCTGATATTTAAAATCCCCCTTCGCACTCACGGCGATGCTATTTAAATATGATATCTAAGCTATGTATATGTGAGATGATTAGCTACCTCGGCCAAGGAAAATTGTCATAAGATATTTTGAATTTGGATCTAGTTGAACGGGTAATGCATTGAGGTAGTCAGATTTTTCTAGATATTATAACGCTATAATACAGTATCAGTCTTAATAAATGATGTTTCTCGTCCTTTGATGTAGTAAAGGAAAAATGTTTCTTATTTTCTCTTGTTTGCTCTCTGACAATTATTGTACCCATGGCAGGTTGCCGAGCGAGCATTTTACTTGTGGAACAATGAGTACTTTATTAGTTTTGTAGCCCAGAATCGAAATGTTATATTGCCCGTAATCTTTGAAGCTTTGGAAAATAACATGAAAGGCCATTGGAGCCAAGTAGTGCAGGGGCTAACGGCCAATGTGAGGAAGATATTTCTAGGGATGGATGCTGAATTGTTTGAAGAGTGTCAAAGACAGTACATAGAGAAAGAAGCGAAGACTATAGAGTTGGAAGAGAAGAGGGAGTTAACTTCGGAGAAATTGGAAGCAGAGGCTGCATAAGCAGTCGTGAGGAAAGAATTTAGATTCCCTACTGTATTTTTTTGTGTTGTTCCTCTGCCGTACTTTTAAAATACACCGAAGGTCACCAATTTTGAAGTTAAAAATATATTAAATTTTTTTTAAAACATCATTATAGTGTGTTTTTAATGCTTGGCAGAGGATATTACTAAACAAATCTGTAGAGAAACTGGACTCAAGGGAAGACATGGTTAACTAAGGTATTCAGCTTGCAACCCTTCTTTTCACCTTGGTGGCTGTGCTGAAAGTTCTTCTTGAATTTCCAATATAGAAAGGAAAGTATCATTTTATTTTAATTCAATTTTTACTAACCATTGCCTAAAGACAATGGTCAAGGAATTAAGAGTAGAAAGTTTTATTGGAACGGGTAACATTCAATGTTACTAATATATTTACATTTTAGTTTCCAATAAAAACCTTCTACTTGATAATTCCTTAGAGTTAGAGTAATGGATAGTAAAATCGATTTTGATTACACGGCAAGGTGCACAAGACACGCAAATCAGCAATCTTGCAAGTCTTGTTTCTTAGAGTGTTTCTTTGGTCTATCCCTCCTTGTCAATTGTAAATAAGGAGATATATTTTTCAACTAAATTGTCGTGTGATGTACCAAATTGGTTCAGTGTATGAAAAAATGGTGCAGTTGGCACTGCTTTTTTAGTGAACGAATGATTTTATTAATGTAATTTAAATATTAAAAAATCACTTTTAATTTCAGAATTTAAATTGTTCATTTTATTTTTTAAGCCGGGAAAGATGATCTATTGACTTAACATATATTTATATTGGATCTAAAAATCATAGTTCGTTTGAAATTCTGAATTATGTAATCCATTTTAGATTATATTATTATATTGTTTTAATACTTTTACTAGTATTTAGAACTTCACATGAAAAGTTGACAAATTATGTTCATTGTTAACATCAACTATTTGATCTGTCTTAACATTTTATTTTTATGTTCATTAGTAACATCAAATAATTGATCCTGTCTTGATATTTTATTTTTAGTAGCTCATATCTTAAAAATAGAAATAATTATGTAATTCAGTTGTATCAAAAATAATTTATCAACAAATATGTTTTTAATTATAACTAAGATTAGCATTTTCAATTTAAATACTTAAGAGTCATATGAATTTTCTTTTATTTTATAAAGAGTTCATTATGCCAATTAGTTTCAATATATATATATATATATATATATATATATATATATATATATATATATATATATATATATATATATATATATATATTTGCCCCTCTAATGCAAGAGTTACAAGATCTATACTTTAATAATATTTTATTTATACTTTAATTTTTCAAAATTTAAAAAACATTTTTTTTTTTAATTTTTACTATCCAAAACCTTTAGCTTCATATAGTAAACATGTTTCAATGGAATATCTTGCAAAACTCGTTGCCGACTTTCACTACTAATTCTACACCAGCGATATCTTAATGGTATTGAATATTTATATAAACATCACGATATGAAAAATTTGAATTTTTTAATAAAATTCAGAGGTTCAAAAACATAAGGTATGAGGCTCCACGCTCTACCTATATAATATAAGAAACGATTTGTTTTTTCTTGGAGAAGATTTGTTGTATTATTTGATGATATATGTATCTTCTTTATTCATCAGCACTATATTAAAAGAAAAAAAACTCATTATTTTTTAGGTACTCTGAATAGTTATTATCATTATTATATTTAGATGGATAATGTAGGAAAAGAATGGCAAAGACACCGTCTTTTGAAGTTACATTCACATGCAGATAGCAAGATTCTTTAGAATTGGACGGTTTGACAATTTCTTTTTGATATGGAGACAAGTCACGTTAAACACTTTATTATTACTTACAAAAGTAACATTAAAATTTAATAAATATTTGTCTTAGAAGTTGACATGCAAGCAGAAATGCCACTTCTTCCATTCATATCCTATCGTCTTCTTTCCATTGTTTTCAAATCAATTCAGGAAAAGCCCAGCTAAATATTTTTATTCACTAATCATTAGTTTACCTATATTTTAATTACTCTCTTTTCATTAATCTGTCATATTAATTTTTTTTAGCTTTTTTTGTTTTATTGGTATCTTTTCTTGTAAATCAATGAGTAATTGTTTCGATTAAATTGGTTAAAATAATTTTGACATGCATAGTGTTCATTTTAAAACATTTAAAATTGTTTTATAATTTATTTTTAAAAGACATCTCTAATAATTAAGAAAATAAATTATTTTTAAATTGTCTATATCATCGTATGTAGAACTATTAAACGTATCATCAATTCAATACAAATTAATATTAACAGAAGCATCTATTATTAATGATGAAGATAAAAAATCATATTTGTGTTTGTATTAAAAGTTGTTTCACTTTCTAACATGTAATTTGACTAACTTCTAAATAACTTATTTTATAACGTACTTAATAATGAGATTAATGTCTTAAATAGTTTAAAATATTTTGAGGAATTGAGCATGAAAATAGTTATGCTTCAAATATGAAATTTATGGGTTTAGTCTTATTCTAAACTAGATCCTAAAAAAGATGAATGTGAATGTACTATGAATGCATTTCGAAAGCTAAGAGTATCATGTAACAAGTAAAGAACTCAAACAATTATTATGACATTTTGTAGGTATTATTAGAACTTTGAATTGTAGCATAATAGATTAATGGAAGGAAGTAAAGCACGTCCAAAAGCCACACTTCAACTTCAAGACCCCACAAATAGAGTCATCAAATTGTATTTACATGTTAGAATAAAGCAATTCCAAGTACACACATTTAATAATTATTGCAGCTTCCATAAGTCGTATAAAAAAACAAGCATCATTAATTGTTGAATAATTATACAAGAGATAAACAAAGATGAGTGGCTAGAGTTGTGACAATTTTTTTGAAAGATAGTATTATTGATAGAATTTAATTTACATGCATGTTAGTCAATATTTTTCACACAAATTTTATCATTGATTAATGTGATTTAAAAATATATATATAAAAAAGGAACAAGTTATCGATTACAAGCAGATTCATAAAATATAGGACATCTATCTCAAGAAAAAAAAAGACACTTGCACATTGACAACGAAATTTAAACTCGTGTTATTATAAGATACAAAATATTATTCTTATGAATTGACAACTTTTAATGTACTTTACACTAACGATAAATTTATATCGAATATTTATATATCGATATTTTAAAAGGATGATTGATATTTTGAATTATTTACAAGAAAAATAATTAAAATGTTTTAAAAAAAGATGTTGAAAATTGGTTTGGTTCTCATGGTAGTCTCATATTATATAGAGAGAGTTGAAAAAGTTTTCCTCAAATATAACATCAATGAAGTGAAAGATTTTTTGCTAAAATGATAATAATACTACAGTACAATTATTGGATCTGTCAATTTTAATTTAAACCAACTCATTTTTTTTATAAGTTTGATAGGTATCATTATTATATTATGAAGATCTTTTATTAAAAAAGAAAAAAAAAATGAAAGGACCACGGCAAACCTATAATAAAAATGTATGTACATATAAACAAAAAATATTTATGATAAACGAACTCATTTTTACTCAAGCTATTTTTTTTTTTAAGTTTTAAAATTTATGTTTTTGTTCTTTATATTTACATTTTTATTATAAATGTAAAATGAATATTAGTTTATATATTTAATTGACTTGTGATTTTATTTAAATGAATTATGTGGTATAAAAATGGTTATTAAAAATAATAAAACTAATATAAATTTATAACCACATATTTGAAATGATATATAAATTATTATTTAGATTTGTGTGTTAAGTATTAAAACATGTGTTGTAACAAAGATCACTTAGCTTTAGCTTGACCAGTTTGTTTGGGTCGCATATTAAAATATCATGAATTAAAATATCATGATGGTTAGAAGTTTACAGGATTCTTGCACATATGTGAATTGAGATAATGAACTTATCTTGATTTGTAAATCCAAGTCTTATATTGAAATATGAATCTATGGTAATGAAATTGTTCATTTCATTCATTAGCTTATGTTAAAACTTTATTTTCAATAATCTACCATTCTATTTACTGTTGTATTGTTATTTGCGATGAGAATAAAGATTGTATTTTGACTTGTCTTCCTTCATAGATGTTTATACTTATATTTATTTTTTTGCTGAAATTATATTATAAAATATTATATTTTTTGTAGAGGTCTTCAACTGAAGTACGGTATGGGTAGTTTTTGCTAACATTCTCTTTAATATATTTGCAATATTTAAAAGAAACAAAAAAAAATTCAAAACTTAAATGGTATTTAATATTACTCACTTAGTAATAATCTCAACATTTATAGAAAATGAGTTTGGGACTATAAAATAAAAAGTGAGAGTTGATGGAGTGAATTGAAATTTGAATACATTAAACTATACAGTTGAAGCAATGAGCAATGGTAGTGGAACTAGCTCTATATAGATTTCAATATAATGATAACTTTCAAGAGCTGTGTACATACCTAAATATGATTCCTAGTTTCTAAATTTAAAAACAAATTGTAGAAACATCCATCATTTTTTTTTCTTCGTTTCGATCATTTTTTTGATCATCATAGAATGGGATGGTTGGTCGAAGTGTCCAAAACGAGAATAATTACAAGAGACAAAAAGGTTGTAACAAATGCAATGGACCGAGACGGTGATGACGGTGGCGCTGCGCGGCTGCTGCTACCTCTGAATATCATTCCGAAGAAGTCTCCGTCGTCACTGGTGGACCCCGCCGCACTGTTGCCCTTGCTCGTTGCTCCGGTGACGGTCCCACCACCGTTGAAACCGGGATACAGATCCCCGTTATCCCTGTTCAATTATTCACTCAGAAACCTACTTTTTAGAAAATAAGGACAATAAAAAGTGAAAAGGTATTGGCTTCAAATTGAAGGAATGACAGAGACAAATATCTTCTTTAGTTAGGCCTTCACAATCGTCCTTCATTGGCTTCAACTTGAAGAAAAGGTTGAATAGTATGTATGAGGGATTTAATTTGAGTATTATTGAAATTAATTTGTTGTGTTGTGACTGGTGAAGGCGATTTAATCGGCATTGATTAAAAGGTGAGGATTTAAGAAATGGAAGAAGGAGATAAGGTGCAGTTGTGTAAAGAAACATGGGTGACTAGATTCAACAAATTCAGCCCATCAAGTCAAATTCCAAATAAATTAGTTTTTGTAGTAGTTTTCACTACTTGCCTACCAACATTGTTCTCTTTTTGACACCCTTTACTATCATCTTTCCATTAAAATTCATGTTCAACTCACAAAATGAGGTGTCATACCTTATTTTCTCACTCACTTTCCCCACAAAAGATGACTCAAATAACTCAATGGAAAGTCACTCATGTAAGTAACACATTATGAGTAACACATTTAACGAAGTTCAAACTTAACTCAATTTCATAAAATTGACTCATTGACTCGTAAGATAAGATATATATATTATTTATATATATATTATTTATATACTATAAAATTATTTTATTTCTAATCAATACAGAAGTTCTATCTACAAAAGTCGATGGAAATTGGCATGAGGAGAGAATAGGGGTAGCTGCTAAGTGTGGCAAACAAGTGGTAGTAGGCATTGACAATTGATGTGTTCTAAGTAGTAGTATAGTGGTAGTTACAGTAACATAATCCATGAATGGAGCCTAGAGTTGCTGAGGGTAGTGATGTCATAAAAGTGTTTAACAAAGGGGAGAGAGTCCCTTTCCCAATTATGAACGAGAAGCTGGTTTGATGAGTGTGTTGTCGAATCAGAAAATGGGTCCAAAACACGTTGTTATACTATGGAAGGGTCCCATCTTTACTTGCTGTAAAGCACAAAAAAAGGAATATAATTTCACCAAAAACATCTGACGTGGACCTACGCTCCCAACCCTAATTTCCACCTTCTCTCCTTTCTGCGCTATAATCACACTTCGCAACTTCATCCCACAGAATCATAAAAAAAAAGTTTTCTGCTTTCAAAATCTCAAAGAAAAAAAAAGAATCTTTAATATAATATGGTGCATGGGTGAAGTTTGGAAGGAAAAGGTGAATGAATGAGGACAAATGAACTGTAACTAGGGCTGTTAGCCTGTTGGGCCATGAGGCAGAGATTCTCCTTTCCCAATGACCTCACGATCACGTGCACGGCCCAAAAAGCCCCCACTTTTCCCTGATTTACTTAATTATTAATCAACTTTGCTAATCCCAATTACTACTCCATACACCTAATCCTGTAAAGTGGGTTTTAGCATAAACCCAGGTTTGGGAAACAAGACGTGAGACCGGAAGCATGTAAAAAACATTTTACAATATTCCACACAGCTTTTCACACCAATCAGAATCCCAACAACTTGTGCCGCACAGTTGGCAATCTCCTGCACCGCGTCCTTTTAACATTTTTTAAAGGAACCCATGTGGCCCACACAGTGTAAGGGTCATTCCCGTCCCAAAAACCCTTTCCCACACCAATACCCTTTCTAAGGACAGTTAAGGAGACAGGTAATGTCCGTTGTAGGGGCAGATTATTCCATTATAAAATTCACTCCAGAAGGGAATAATAATAATAATAATAATAAGCGAATGAGAATATAATTATAAAAATTATAAAAATAATAAAAAAATTAAAAGGTAAAGGTGATATAATAAACAGTAAAATCAATACCTGGGATCACCGAATACACCGGAATACATGGTGAGCTGGTCAATTTGCACGGCGGATTTGGGTTGCACACTGGTGGCTTCTGCGTACTGTGCACTGAGCCCCGCACCAGATGGTACAAAAAATGCTCCATTTACCATTATGTCCCCTTCCGTTCTCCAATTCCACCCGCTCCACTCTCTGTCGTCTGTGTCCACGCGCTTCGTCACCTGCCATTTCAAACAGACACCAAACCCTCAACTCTTTCCGCTCATTATTAACAAAATCACCCCACGCGCCACCCACGCGAATGCAATATTCTTTCAGCAAGCATATATTCGTTCCAAACAAGAGTCAAAGAAAGTGTAAAAAAAGAGAAACAAACACAGTGGGCACACACATGACATTATTATTACGATGATATGCAACCGTTCATTCCCATTCCCAATACCAGTATTGAAGAGGGATGAGATTATTGATAATAATATAATAATGAAGAAAAGTAAAAAGAGTTAAATAATAAATAAAAAAAAAAAAGTTTTTGATTAAGTGTACCTCTTTGGCGTCAGGGTCGGAGGGGGCGGTGTAACGGTTACCCTGGCTGTTGATGGTGGGGTTAGCGCTACCGCCGATAGCATACATCTGCCACTGAGTGAAATCGTTGTTGACGACGTGGATGTAGCCTAGCCTGCAACGTGGCATGCGCTGCACCAAACCCTCGCCGAAGTGATTGAACGCTATGGTGACCTGCATGCCACGGTCGGGGGAGTACTTATCGTTGTGTCCCAGGAGCATAACCTCGTCGTGGTGGGCGAAGTGGTTGTTGGAAATAGTAATCGCGGTGGAACCCATTATGGCGTCGATCAAGCCGTCCGTGCAGTAAGAGAGTGAGCAGTGGTCGATCCAGATCTTCCGGGAGCTGAAGATGGAGATGCCGTCGCCGTCCGATCTCCCCCTCCACCCCACGTGCGTTGGACTGGCGCGTATGTTGGTGTTCCCTGACGGCGTGCAGTGGTGGACGTGGATGTTGTGGATGATGATGTTGGAGACGTACTGGAGGGTGATGCAGCCGTGGCCCGTGACGTGGATGTTGGCGCCGCGGCCGTCCACGGTTTTGAAGCTGTTGAAGATGAGCTCGTGCTTCAGGTTAATGGTCATGTCCGCGGCAAACACGATCCAGAGAGGTTCGTCTTGGATGACGGCGTGGCGGAGCGTGCCGGGGACGGGGTTGGCCGGGTCGCGGTCCGATGAGTCCGTCACCACGTAGATCTGCCCGCCCTTCCCGCCCATGGAGTCTTTGCCGAATCCGATGCCGCACTCCGCCAGCTTCTGGCGGTTGGCCGCCCAGTTGGGGTCGCAGCGCCAGCAGTCGTCGATTGGGTTTCCGGTGAGACACGCGGTCTGTTGGTCCTTGGAGAGGGTTTGCCTTCTCCATAACGAGACATTGACCTTCCTGCATCAGCAAAAGAGAAAGCAGCGAAATTTTTTAGTGTTCGAGAGGAGGGAGAAGTAGAAGTATGTAATGTGGGTTTGTTGGGGGTGTGGAAAGATTGTTTACCGTTGAAGTTCGTGGACTACGGCTTCGGGGTGAGGGTGTTGGTGGGGTAGCACGGTGAGGTTGAGAAGAGCTTCGATTGGGGGTGAGAAAGAACTTAGAAGGCACATTAAAAGAATGCAGGTGATTGAGAGCATTCTTCTTTCAAGGAACAATTATGACGATGGGTTTGGTTTGGTATGGTGTTGTTGTTGCTGTAAAATGATGCTTGGTTTTTGTTTTGGTTTGGGTGCTTCTTCTTGAATGCACAATTACTTAAGGAAGCTCAAAATTTTTGGGAAATGGGATGGGGTTTTATCATAACTGGTTTTATAATAGTGGTAATGGTGGGGTAATTATTCTAGGATGGAAAATTAAGTTACTTTGTGGGTGGGGTTATGAGTTTATTTGTTTATTAAGGAAGAAAGAGATTGCAGTGTTGTGGTTTATGAATAGATAGATGAGAGAAATTTATGAGAGAGAGAGAGTGTGACATAGTTTCCTGGTTTCGTCTTGGTTTTCCAATTCTATTCTGCGTGGTTCAGTTACTCACATTCCTTGCCTTGCCTTGTTTACTAGTCCTTCTTGGCATAGCGGCTAAATAATAATGATGATAAATGCAAGAGGAAAACTAAAACTGCAGAGAAAGGCTTATCCAAATGGTGAAGGGAACCAAAACAAAACCCCTCTCCTTTAGTTTCTTGTTTTTTGTGTTTTACCATGTAAAATGTAACAATAAGTCTTTTGTGGATTAAGATTCTTTGCGGGGGCTTAGTATTTTGTTAGGTCTCATTCGCATTAATCCCTCGCCTCCACTTTTTGAGAGACCTTTTATCCGTTACCACTTTATGAATGGGTGGGGATAGGGTTACTAATCACCAAGATTGCATCTTTTAAGTCAATTTTTTACTCCCACACAGCGCTCCTTCCTTGCAAAGTTCTCATCTTTTTGGTTCTGAAGAAAAGTAGCAAAGACACAGAAACAGAGGAGAAAACAAACAAGTATATTTGGGACTCCATTGGTATCTATCTCAAACTTTCTTGCCCAAAACAGACACTTCAAAAATAAGTTTCAAATATTAATCTTTACATTTGTGATTTGTATATTTTATTCCACTTCAAACAGTTACCTGTTTTTCAACAGGGCTTAATTGCATTTTTAGCTGTCTTGTTAAAACATATGTTAATATTTCAACTATCTAAAGCAATGATAAATACAGATTTTAATTGGTATAACATTATAAAATTTTGTGCGTAGTAATGCCTGAAAATTAAAAGTTTATACTTGAGTTTTCTTTTTTAACATTATTACAGTGAGCCTTTAAGAAAAGAAAATGATAGACGTGTGTTGTGTATATTTAAAGATCTGGCTGGATTCGAGTCATATTTCTTACTTTTCAACAAAGTGCCACAAATTTTTAGAATATATTGAAGCAGCATCCTACGATAGTCTACATTGTAGGCTGCACTGGTTTTTGTATCCAACAAAATTGAATTTCTTTTCATGTTTCTATAAAACTACCGTATACAGAGACTCTTCATAGAATATGTACTCCATCCAACACTTTAAATCCAAGATGTTGTAATCATATAAAGTCATGGAACTAAATTCAGATACTACTCTTAAGTCATATTTTTTCATGAATGTTTATCAAGGGAAAAGAAAACTGAACTTTTAAATAGGCTAAAAGAGAAATAAGATGTGAGTACTTGAGTAAATTTTAGTTATACTATAAGTTTTTTATTTTTCTTTCTCAAAATTTATGACAAAAGTTATCCATACAACATTATTTTAATACATGTTGGCAACAAATATTTAAAAAATTACATTTATTCCATACCTTTGAAAGTGACATGTTAAAAAAATATATATTCTTATAAGTGGTGGAACTACCTTTTTTTTAAAATAGACAACATATATCATCGAATTGGATCATTTAAAATTTTATGCACCTACCTTCATAATCACGTCTTCACAATTCAAATGCATCTATAATTGGTTTTACCAACCATGCATCTATTTCACAACATATATTATTTGACTTTATGATCAGAATATTTGGCCTCTGCTCTTGTTTTTTTAATATATATCTTAACATATATTTATTATTATGATTCCTATCATTGTGAATATTGTTTTTTAAGTTAGGCTAGTTCAGGCCCCATGATTTTATTTAGTTGGGTTGGGTTATTCTGAGTTCAGAAGTTTCTCTGTTCGTATTTTTTTTTTGTGGGAACAAATATGTAACAATTTGGGCCCTAACTGTTCGGGTTCTTTAAATCTTTATCTTTTCTGTCCCCGTACTTTTTAAAATCAATTTGGGCCTTACCTTAGCCCATTCTTCAAAGAAAAAACATGCAGCAGTAAATATCACAAGGCTATTACTAATACAAAAAGATTAAATTACCTTTCACCACTGTACCAAACCGTTTCTATCATTACCACTTCAGAGGAAGAAAAAGAGAGGGAGAAGAGAAAAATGCGAAAAAAAACTCGTTTTTAAAACTTTTTCTTAAATGTATTTCATGTGGAATTTTTTGGAAAAAAAATCATTCTAGAAGGTATTATATGCGTTCTGAAAATTTTGTTTTGGAAATCTTATTCCAAAAACTCTTTTCTAAATGCATTTCATATATTTTGAAAAGGTTTTTTTTAAATATATTTTATATGGGATGTTTCACAAAACTCATTCCGGAAGACAACATTATACTGATACTAGAAAGTTTGTTCTTAATACCTATTTTGAAAAGCGCTTTTCAAAGTGCATTTTATACATTCTGAAAATTTTATTCTGAATACAATTTTGCATCATACAATTTCAACTTTCAAAAACGGCTCCTTACTGAATCTGGCATTTTATTGTCAGAGAAAAAGTGAAAAAGGTAGATAAAGAAAACACCAAAAATAAAATAAAAATAATTCGATTTAAGTACCAAGTATTGAAAATAACTACACACATTATAAATAATTTATATTTTTAAACATCACATCACAATATAATACAAATCACTCAATATTTTTATACAATTACAGTTATTAGTTTTATTTTCTTTACCGGCAATACATAGACGGAATACCCGTTTTTGTGTATAATAAAAAAATTTCACCTCACGCTAATTCAATAGCTATCTTTCTTTTTTCGAAAAACAATAATGTCAATTTTTATTTTAGTGAGGTAACTAAATTCTAATAGGTAATAAAAGTGAACATATATCCATACCATTTCACAGTAAATTTTCTTTCCAAAGGCTAAACCTTAGGAGTTTGTGTTAAAAGATTCCATTTCTATAATAATTTTTAAAGCAGAACACATAATAAATAACAAATCAGAGTGGCGCAGCGGAAGCGTGGTGGGCCCATAACCCACAGGTCCCAGGATCGAAACCTGGCTCTGATATGAGTGGCTTCCAGTTTTTTTCAAATTTTGTATTTTTCTATAACATTTTTTTTTTACAAAAATTGAACTGAAAAATATGTCACACCTAATATAAAAACAAAAACAAAAAAATAAAAGCCTTGATCTTAATTTTCTTTCGAAGCATCAAGAAAACGTATCATATAATGTTCTTGCAAAATTAGTTTTGAAATTTCATATATTTTCTGTAAACCAAATTGAAATGAATTTTTATATTGAGTTTATATTGGTGATTTTAGTTGGTTAAAAGTGTATTTTAACTTACTAAAACAATTGAAAATGCGGATTCGTCCCCTTTTGATAGGTTAAAACACTGTTTTAATTGGTTTACATAATTTAAAGAGAATTTTTAGTGATATTAGTTTATTAAAATATGTTTTAATTGACTTAAGTCAAAGTGGAATTTATTTTTAATAAAAAACAATAATTTTAATTGATTAATTATTCTTAATCAGCTAAAATATTCTGCTCAACAGACTTAACAAAATTGAGAATATTTAACTTATTAAAAAAATAAACTAATTGAAATAAACTTATTGCCTATTTTTTTAATAAATTTAAAATATAAATTCATAAATCGTGTACCTTATGTTCAACTTTATAATCTTTATTCAGTGTAAAACTTATATTAGATTTTGAATACTTCCTAACTAATTCTCCTACAAAGTCATAAACACACATTTTAACAGCTTTAGGATGAAATTGTTTATATTTTTTAATAAGCATATTTTGTTTATAATCGGTTTATTTTTAACATGAATAGTGCTAAACCTACGTCAACAATCAAATCCAATTTGTTTATTAAATAAATAATATAAAAAAATGTTTATTTTGAAACAGTTATTTAAAATTTAAAATAACGCATCTTTATTTATACAAAAATTAAATTGATCGATACCCATTATATTTTATTTTATAATTAATTATTTTCTGGTTGATAACTATAATTTATTGAAAGAGAAAATTTTCAGTCAAATTGTTTCACATAATATATATCTTTTATTATCATTAAATTATATGAAAATTGTCAACTTATAAATAATAAAAGCTGAGTGAGAATTCAAAATAGGAGTAGTTTAAATTTGAATAATTTATTTATTTTTCCACTTTTTATATGGAAAGTTGGGCTACAAAGGTAGTGAAAAAAAAAAGTGGTTGTTGAATATCATTTATCTTTTATGCAGCAACACCTTTCACTGTTAGAAGGATCGCAAACGCCACCACTCTTATACCCTAAGAATAAACAGTAGCTTATACAATTATAAGCGTTGGGACATTTTCCTCCTCCAACTTCGCAAACTGTTCCTGGTGGTGCTCCTGAATCACTCTTTGCCCCTGAAATTTATGCAAAACCTAATTACCAATTTTTTTCTTTCTATTAATGTACTCATATCTAACAATTTAGCACATGTGTATTTATGTATATAACATTATTTGTCATTGTGTTCAATAGAGAGTGTTAGATGCAAATAGAAGAAAATTAATTACAACTAAAAAGCATGCTAAAGAAAACATACGAGTCTATTACCTGACGTCAAGAAAAAATAATATTAAATAAATATAACTATTCTCATAATTAATATTAAATAAATATAATTATTCTCGTACTATTTTATGTATTATTTTTACAATAAATATAATTATAGTATATTACAAAGTATTATTTTATAATAAATAATAATATGTCATGAATATAATTAAATATAATAATTGATATACATATATAAAAATAATAATAAATTAAATAATAAATACTGCGAATTAGCTTCGTTTGAAAATTAATTATTACCTTATACAGTATGCTATATGAAAATGATTTTTGAGAGTTATACAAATTTATGATCATATATAGGATGATAAGTGAATTCTTTTTATTTGAATACTAATTATTGACACTTGTAATAAATATCTCAATATTTCAATTGATTTAAGACACTTGAATTAAGATTGAGGCAAAGTTTGTTTGCACACTCTAATATGTATAAATGTAAATTGGATTGTAATGAACGTACTCTAACGATTAGATGTTAGTCTAAGACAAGATATATTTAATATTATTTTTTCGAAAGATATCAATTGATATTTCGTTTATTGAATATAAATATTATAGTTGTTGTATGTTTAATTTTGAGTGAAAGTAATCAGTTACTTACTAATTAAAATGTGTTTTTTTATATGGTTAAAAAATATCTTTTTAATAGTTTATCCTTTCGTGTGTTATTGGTTACACGAAGAGATATAAGTAAAGGTGCAAAAGCATTACCTAGACAAAAATAAAGACTTTAATATAACTTATATTTTGTAAATAATTTTACTTATATATATATTTTGAGTATGTTTAATTTTGCAAACTGTTTTGGGAGATGTTTGTGTATAATTTCTTTCTCCTAAAATTCACGTAAAATCTAATTACAAATTATGAAATAAATCTTTGTTCATATTTTTCATAAATTCTTATCTAAGTATTTAACTTGTATAGTTCATACTGTATCTTATTATTCAATATAAAGTGTTAAGATGAAAAAAAAAACTTAAAAATTAAGAAACATGATAAACAAAATAGATATAGTTCATTACCTGAAGTTAAGAGGAGAACGATGCAAAAAATTTGAAAAAACGACATCAAAGTTTTGATCTTAATACTCATTCTTTGAAGAGTGTCTTTAGCTTGTGAGACTTGTATGCATTATATGTATATGTATATGTATGGAAGAGAATATAACACGTATACATACATAGCTCCGTGGATGTTAAGTCCTATAATATTATTATTTTATTTAATGAAAAATTTATTATAAATAAACTTAAAGTAGAAAATAATATATTTAATAAATATATACTATTTTTTTCTTAAATTCAAAATACACAGTTAATAACATAATTAAAGCTAATTATATATGAACCTTTGATTTTTTTTTATATATATTAGGTACTGTATTATTATTATTGGTCATAAAATACATTTTAAGTTGACCAATTTTGTAAAGAGTAATTACTAATTTTGAAGAAGGAAATAATAAATATTCATGCTAAATATTTAACTATAAAGGCAAATTAAAAAAAATACATTGAATATTATTACTGTTTAAACCAATTAGTTATTAAATAAAAACATTTGTAAACATTATTATTATCTAATCATTTAGGCCATAGTAATTTTGTTTATAGTAAATTTGATTACAGAAAATGCATGTTATTTTCTAATATATATATATATATATATATATATATATATATATATATATATATATTACATTTTATCAGTATATTTTAGTTTTTTAGAGTTAATTACATCATTTTTAAACAATTTTAATAAAAAATGAAATTTTTAAACGAAATATATATTTCATCCTTAGATTATGAAAGTCATGTAAATCACATTTATCTAATAAAACAATGTGAAATGTTTTTTATGGATAACAATACGAGACAAACCATGCATGGTGGTCCACTAAAAAAGTATGAAAAAAGATGGGACAGATCGAGTATTTTAGCCCACTGACCTTTTTAGTTCTTTCCTACATAATTTATATAAAAAAGTATGGGACCGAGTAAGAAATATACCGTTTATAAAATGTTAATAAAATTGTTTTTTTATCTATAAAATTTTGTATCTTATTAATTTAATTTCATTACTTTATTTTTTAGGCATTATTTGTTTTGTAAATTATGATACCTCTGATATATAGGTATATGTATTGTTTTGTAAATTATAATAACTAATATATCGGTAAATGCATAAGTGCAGGAAAAATATAAGGAAGCATTTAATGAATTTGTAATATAATTGATAGTTAAATGTTGAGGATGTTACAATACATATTAACTATTTTTTTAATAGATTTTAAAACACGTTCAAAACAAATTTGAATAAGAATACCGAGATTGGTTAGCATACTACACGATTAAAAAAAAAAATACAACTCAAGTGACCTAGATTACAAGATCAATATATAGCCCAAAACAATGACATTAAAGACATCAAATATTTTCTTCAAATCTAACAATAAAGAGTTATAATAATTTATTAATTAAACACATGGTTGAAAACCGAACAATAATTGTTACTGTAAAACAATTTATAAATAATAAAATATGGTAAATCGGCTCATGATATTAACATTTAACTCTATTTTTAACTTAGCCTTCAAATCAAATACTTATTACAGATAAATAATGATAGGAGAAGTTTAAATTAAGAAAGTTTATTGATACTCCAACTTTTTTATATCAGTACAAAAAGTGATTATAAAATTATTATATTTTATAAGAAAAAAATTTACATGGGAGGAACATCCTTAATGCAACAACACCTTTCGCTATCCGGAGGAATGCAATACCCACCTTTCTTATATGCAAAAAATTTACAATATTTTTGACAACGATCATTGCCTGGACAATATCCTCCTCCTGTTACGCAAACCGATCCTGCAGGTGTTGGTGTATAGTCACTTTCTCCTGAAATTTATGCAAAATCTAATTAAATTTTTTATCAAAATCAAACTTTTTTCTTATTTTTTATCAACTCATGTCTAACAATTTAATAATATTAATGAAAATAGGAAAAAGGAAAACTTGCAACTAAAACATCAATATGCTAAAGATAACGACTAGAAGTTTATTACCTGAAGTCAAGAGAAAAGCAATACACAAAATTTGAACGAACGATGTCAAAGTTTTCATCTTAATATTCATTCTTTGAATAATGTCCGACTTTCTTTAACTTTTAATTTTCCAGACTTATTAGCATGTGTATGTATCTAAAAGAAGAGAGCTTGTATATATATATACACACAGATTTATGGATGTTAAATCATATAATATTATTTTTAATTAATAATTTTTTTTATTGTACATAAACTTAAAGTAGAAAATAAATTATTTAATAAATATACGTGTGATTTTAAAATTAAAAAATCATCGCATCCATTATTAAAGCTAATTATATACGATATGAGTTTTAATGAATTTTTTACATATATAAGTATTATATTATTATTTGTCATAAAATATATTTTAAATAAGGAACTTTTTTAGAAAATAGTTATTAATTATAAAGAGGAAAATATTTACAATTATACTAAATATGTAAATAGAAATACCACGTTAAGAAAACTAAAAGAAATACATTATATATTTTTAATTACTGTTGAAATTGATTAATTAGCAAATAAAAACATTTGTATTATTGAAGTGTTTTTAAAAATATCATTGAAATTGGTCGAGATACTAATTTTTCTAATATTTTATTTCAAACAAAAATAAAATAAAGATCCAAACTTGATTTTCTTTTTTTTCTTTTCAAAATAACACTGTAACTCAATATTTATATCTATCCAACTTTTGTTCAAGTGAATTTATCTTTTAACATATAGACTCATGTGTAGAAATGTGAAAAAAATTTGTACATGCGGGTATTTGCGGATAAAACTCATAAGGAGTAGGAAAATGATATTATAAATAAATATCTGCGGATTAAAGGTACGAGGTACGAGTTTTTTTAATACCCGCATGTTAAGAGACGGATAAGGGTATCATAGTATTTGTATCCGTGGATACTCATACCCAATATACTCTAATCTAAATTTTAAAAAAACATGATTAAAATATTATCATATTGATTTTGAATGAGTTATTTTTTTATCAATTAGTTTTAAAAAAAATTATTTCTTTCTAAACTGTCATTAAACACGATTTAAATTAGGTTATTTGAATTTTGTTTAAAATTTCTAAATGTTATGTAAATTATTTTATTTTAATTTATGATCAAATTATGTTGTTAAATATTTATTTTTATTTTTTTTAAATACTCATGGATATTTGTGGATATTAAAAAATTATGCAGGTACCCGCATAACGGATACCCGACGGATATGAGGATATGAGTATGGGTATGAGACAAATATTTATCCAGTTGGTAACATCAGTGCAATAAGGGCTTTTGACCATGGTTGTTTTTGATATTTTGTCCCGATTCTAGAACCGAGACATATTAGGACGAGGCTAAAAGGGTGGCTTTTGGCCTTGAGTCTATGTAAATGAAGCCATAGATTCACTTTTCTGTCTCATGTCTCCATAAATCGAAGTTATAAAGCAACTTTTATGGTAGACTTCCACTAACCCCGCCTCTTATATTAGGGCGGGTTTATTTATTATCTCTCCCATTTTCTCAATGTAATAGGCCCATTTTCTCAATGTAATAGGTCGAACTTGTAATTTTTATGTAATTCTACCAAAAACAACCACTTTTGGTACTTTTTTAAAATGTTTTCTTAGTAAGCATATTAATTATAGCATGTTTACTTTTCAAACAAACAGTTTTGAACTTATACTAATCAAATCCAATCAGCACATTAAATAAATAAGGGTTAAATATGTTTTTGGTCCCTTAAGTTCCAATGAATTTTGGAATTAATCCCTCTTCGAAACTTTATACCAATTTAGTCCTTCATCTTTAGAAATGCGTAAATTTAGTCCTTCTTACTAAATTTTGTTAAGTTTATTTGACATTTTAAACGCATTTTATGAGAATATTTAAGTTAACATTGAAGCGAAAATGTGTCAAACGGTGTAAACAATTCAAATACTATCATAAAATGCGCTTGAAACATTAGATAAACTTAACAAAATTGGTTAAAATGACTAAATTCACCCATTTTTAAAGATGAAGGACTAAATTGGTCAAAAGTTTTGAAGAGGGACTAATTCCAAAATTCACTGAAACTTAAGGGACCAAAAATATATTTAACCCAATAAATAATTTTAAAAAATATTTATTCCAAAATTATTTGTTTTAAATTTAAAAGAACTATTCTTTATTTAAATAAAAAAATTTGATACATATATTTTATACTTCGATAACAATAATTTATTGAAAGGTAATTTTTTCAGTAAAATTGTTTAAAATGATACATTTTGTGTTTTTATTAATGGATACAAAAAATTAAATAATGGTTATTGTGATAATTTATAAACAATAAAATATAGTAAAATGGCTTGTGATATTAACATTTTATATATTTGATCATAGGTTGTAAAAAGGTTAACTTTATTTTTTAACTTATTCTTCAAAACAAAGATTTACTAGAGATGAACAATCAAATTTATATTAAAAGAGTTTATTGATGTTCTCACTTTTTGTATGCAAAGTCTCATTACATGGATAGTAAAAAAAGTGATCCTAAAATTATTACATCATAAGAACACTCTTTATTTCACGCAACAACATCTTTCACCACCTTGAGGGATGCAAAATCCACCCTTTTTATAGCCAAAGAATGTACAATATTGTTTACATTTTTCTTCACTGGGACAATATCCTCCTATTTGGCAAACATCTCCAGCAGGTGTTGGTGTATAATTGCATCTTACTCCTGAAATTTATGAAAAAATATAATTACAAATTATATCTAAAAGATCTACTCTTTTTTTTATCAACTCATCTAATAATTGAACTTGTGTAGTCAATATTATATCTAATTTCATTCAATATGTAATAAGTCTTCTAAGAAAAAAAATTATTTGAAAGACACAACTTTTATAAGACGTTTAGTCAAATCAACGCTAATTCCCTAAAAAATCTTAAGAAACTAAATTTATAAATCTTTTACACTTAATTTTATTATTTTCATTTAATATAAAAATTACACTCACACTTATATTTTCAACAAATAATTAGAATAGAGAATAAAATTACAACTAAATCACATGCTAAACACAATTTGAGTTTAATACCTGAAGTCAAGAGCAAAACGATACAAAAAGTTGGAAAGAACGACATCAAAGTTTTGATTGTGATACACATTCTTTGAAGAAAATCTAAGTTTCTTGAACTTTTGAGACTTGTACTTATGTATATGTATGCAAGAGAAGAGAACATGTATAGATATATATACACATAGATACAAATGAATGTTAAACCTTTAATATTATTATTTTAATTAATCAAAATGTCTTTATTGTGCATAAATAGATAATAATGTATTTAATAAATATATAATGTGATTTTAAAATTCAAAATACATCACATTTTGTAACATTATTAAAGCTAATTATATATTACCATTAATGAAATTTTCAAATATAAGTATTATATTATTATTGGTCATGAAATGTATTTTACAATAACTAACTTTTTTAGAAAATAGTTATTAATTCTTAAAAGGAAAATATTTATATTTATATTAAAAATGTAAATATAAATGCCACATTTATAAAATTGAAAAATACATTACATACTATTAATTATTGTTGAAACTAATAAAAATAAAATAAATTTAAAAAAAGTTTCACAGAATTGGATTATAAAAACTATGTCTATTTAAATTTAAAATTTGAAGACTAAATTGTAATCATATTTGAAAAATAAGACAAATTTAAATTTTACATATAAATTTAAATACTAATATTATGTTTAACCCGAAAGTAACAACTCTAAAAAAATTTAATGGTGAATTATTTTAATAAATTATCCTTTTAAAATGTTTCATCCAAACATAACATTAACTATTATTGGAACCTAGATGTTTTACAACATGTTGAATTTATTATAATTTTATTCTTTAGAAAATGTTTAAGAAAATTAAGACAGAAATACGTGCCGCTCGTAACCTTTAAAGTGTTTTTCATGTTTTCTTTGATAAATGGTATGAAAGGTCAAGTAAAGTTTGATAAATTAAAACAAACAACTAATGATTACCAAGTAATTTAACACAAAAAATACTTCAATTTTAGAAAATTGATTGTAACTTTTATATATATATATATATATATATATATATATATATATATATATATATATATATATATATATATATATATATATAAATTGTAATTTGTATTATTATTACTATTATAAATATTACAAGCCATTTAATAAATTTGTAATATGGTCAATAGTTAAATTTTAGGATGTTACGATAATCTATTAATTACTTTTTTGATAGATTTTAAAACACGTTCAAAATAAATTTAAATAAAAATGCCATGATTTTGTTACCTTACTTACAACACAATTAACAAAAGCAAAATTACAACTCAAATGACCTTCTAGATTACAAGAAATAATAAGATCAAAGACATTAAATATTTTCTTCAACTATAACAATAAATATATATATATATATATATATATATATATATATATATATTAATAAAACACGTGGTTGAATTTTTTTCTAAATACTCTCGTGATTGAATTCGTTGGACGAATTCTAATTAATTGGAAGAATTAAAAAATTTACTAAATGAGTTGGAGTGTCTTTTTTTTTTAAATTTTTTTTAAAATTTTTTTAACTTTTTTTAACTTTTTATATTTTTTTTCTATAAATCTATTATATATATATATATATATAATATAAAAAAAGTATTATTTTTTAATTATTTTTAATTTTAAACATAAAAAAATTTAAAAAAATAAAATAAAAAAATAAGAAAAATGGGTTGACGGGCCAAGGCGGACTGGCCCGTTTTGGCCCGCTAAACTGGCGGGTTAGGCGGACCGGGTTATAGTGGGTTGGTGGGCTGAAAATTTCAACCCAGCCCGCTCTTTTTTGGCAGGCTGGCGGGTCTGGCTCATTTTGACATCTCTACGGATATCCAACGGATATGAATATAGATAAAATATTTATCCAACTGGTAGCATCAGTGCAGTAAGAGCTTTTGGCCCCGATTACTTTTGATATTCTGGGACGAGGTCAAAAAGGAATGACTTTTGGCCTTGGGTATCTGGTACCGAAGCCATAAATTCACTTCTTTACCTCGGTTCTATGTAAACCGAAACCATAAAGCAACTTTTATGATAGACTACCACCAGTCCTGCTTCTTATATTGGGACAGATTTATTTGTCATCTCTCTCGTCTCCTAGATACCATAAGCTGAACTTGTAATTTTTATATAATTCTACCAAAAACACCCACTTTTGGTATTTTTTTAAAATGTTTTCTTAGTAAGCATATTAATTATAGCATGTTTACTTTTCAAATAAACAATTTTGAACTTATACTGATCAAATCCCATCAGCACATTAAATAAACAATTTTAAAAAATATTTAATCCAAAATTATTTGTTTTAAATTTAAAAGAAATATTCTTTAATTAAATAAAATAAAATTGATACATATATTTTCTATTTCGATAGCAATAATTTATTGAAAGGTATTTTTTTCAGTAAAATTGTTTAAAATGATACATTTTGCGTTTTTATTAATTTATACAGAAAATTAAATAATGGTTACTGTGATAATTTATAAATAATAAAATATATTAAAATGGCTTGTGATATTAATATTTTATATATTTAATCATAGGTTGTAAAAAGGCATACTTTATTTTTTTAACTTATCCTTCAAAACAAAGATTTACCATAGATGAACAATGATAGGATAAATTTATATTAAGAGAGTTTATTGATGTTCCCACTTTTTGTATGCAAAGTTTCCTTACACGGATAGTAAAAAAAGTGATCCTAAAATTATTACATCATAAGAACATTCTTTATTTCACGCAACAACATTTTTCACCACCTTGAGGGATGCAAAATCCACCCTTTTTATAGCCAAAGAATGTACAATATTGTTTACATTTTTCTTCGCTCAGACAATATCCTTCTATTTGGCAAACATCTCCGGCAGGTGTTGGTGTATAATCGCTTCTTACTCCTGAAATTTATGAAAAATATAATTAAAAATTATATCCAAAAAATCTACTTTTTTTTATCAACTCATCTAATAATTTAACTTGTGTAGTCAATATTATATTTTATTAATTATATCTCATTTTATTTAATATGTAATAAGTCTTCTAAGAAACTAATTTATTTGAAAGACACGACTTCTCTAAGACTTTAAGTCAAATCAACACTAATTCTCACAAAAAAAAATCAAGAAACTAAATTTTTAAATCTTCTAGACTTAATTTTATTATTTTTCATTTAATATCAAAATTACACTCACACTTCTATTTTCAACAAATAATTAGAACAAAGAAAAAAATTTCAACTAAAACATATTCTAAACAAAATTTGAGTTTAATACCTGAAGTCAGGAGCAAAACGATACAAAAAATTGAGAAGAACTACATCAAAATCTTGATTGTGATACCTTCTTTGAAGAAAATTTAAGTTTCTTGAACTTTTGAGACTTATACGTATATGTATGCAAGAGAAAAGAACATATGTATACATATGTATACACATATACAAATGAATGTTAAATCTATAATATTATTATTTTAATTAATCAAAATGTTTTTATTATGCATAAATAGATAATAATGTATTTAATAAATATATAATGCGATTTAAAAATTCAAAATACATCACATTTTGTAACATTATTAAAGCTAATTATATATTACCATTAATGAATTTTTCAAATATAAGTATTACATTATTATTGGTCATGAAATGTATTTTACAATAACTAACTTTTTTAGAAAATAGTTATTAACTCTTAAGAGGAAAATATTGATATTTATATTAAATATGTAAATATAAATGCCACATTTATAAAATTGAAAAATACATTACATACTATTAATTATTGTTGAAACTTATAAAAATAAAATAAAGTTGAAAAAAGTTTTACAGATTTGGATTATAAAGACCATGTCTATTCAATTTTAAAATTTGAAGACTAAATTGTAATCATATTTAGAATATAATACAAATTTAAATTTTACATCCAAATTTAAATACCAATGTTATGTTTAACCCGAAAGTAACAACTCTAACAAAATTTAATGATGAATTATTTTAACCAATTATCCTTTTAAAATATCTCATCCAAACATAAGATTAACTTTTCTTAAAACATAGATATTTTACAACATGTTAAATTTATTATAATTTTATTCTTTAGAAAATGTTTGAGAAAATTAAGATAGAAATACGTGTCGCTCTTAACCTTTAAAGTGTTTTTCATGTTTTCTTTGATAAATGGTATGAAAGGTCAAGTAAAGTTTGATAAATGCAAAACAAACAACTAATGACTTGACCAAGTAACTTAACACAAAAATTACTTAAATTTTAGAAAATTGATTGTAATTTATATATTTATATATATATATATATATATATATATATATATATATATATATATATATATATATATATATATATATATATATATATATATATATATTTAAATTGGAATTTGTATTATTATTATTATAAATATTGTACAAGCCATTTAATAAATTTGTAATATGGTCAATAGTTAAATTTTAGGATGTTACGAATCTTAATTACTTTTTTGATAGATTTTAAAACACGTTCAAAATAAATTTAAATAAAAATGCCAAGATTTTGTTAGCTTGCTTACAACACAATTAACAAAAAGCAAAATTATAACTCAAATGACCTTCTAGATTGCAAAAAATAATGAAAATCAAAGGCATTAAATATTTTCTTCAACTATAACAATAAATACTTATAATATATATATATATATATATATATATAAACTAATTAAATACGTGGTTGAATTTTTTTCTAAATACTCTCGTGATTAAATTCGTTGGATGAATTCTAATTAATTCGATGAATTAAAAAATTTACTAAATGAGTTATGTTTGAGAATGGGATTGATTCTTCCATGGTTGGAATATAGATAGGTTAAGTTGAATTTTAAAATGAGCAAACTCGACACATTTTATGATGAGCTAAAATTTTGTAATCCGGTTCAACTTACCATGGGTTGGTGGGTTAAGTGGGTTGGCTCACTAACTCAGATAATTTTTTTATTTATTTTTAAGTATTCAAATATTTAAATATTTTTTTAAGCAACCCATGAGATGATAATCACAATAAAATCAATAATCAATGTCTTCATCATGCTCACCATCGATATATAATGAATAGTTTCCAAGAAAGTGTCAATGTAGTTCAAGAAAACATAGTTAATATTACACATTTTTCTATCATAATATTAAACAAAATATTAAAGAAAAAACTACACATTTTTGTCATACTAATTTATAAAAAATTGTTTATGAGACTGTGCTTGAGTAATTTACTATAAAGATTAAAGTATCAACGTATATAACTTGATAATCAAATTAATTAAACCTTTAAACTATTCAAATATTATTGAGAAACATTTTAGTATTTAAAAATATGAAATTGTGAACCTATATAATTTGGAGTAGTAAATAATTATAAAAAAATTATAAAAAAAAAATATGTGGGTTAAGTGGGTCCATCCACCTTTAACTTGGCTCGAACCCGTTTAACTCGTGAGTTAAGTGAGTCGGGTTGAGTTCAAGTCACCTTTGAAAAAAAAAAACTGAATTTTTCTCAACTCAACCTGATTCAAACCCGTGATAAGTCAGGTTGGCTCACGGGTTAAAACCTATCTTGACATCTCTAATTTCAATTTTTATATGATTATACAAAAAACACTCTTTGGTTTTTTTTTAAAATGGTACTTGATAAGTATGTTTAGCATAATATGTTTATTTTTAAAATAAACAGTTTTGAACTTATTTTAATAACAAATTCAATCTGCATATGAAATAAATAATTTAAAAATATTTATTTATTCTAAATTTACTTTTTACATTTTAAAGAAAATATTAAATTAAATAAAAAATAATTTATTGATAATACTTTTTCTTATTTTATTTTCAAATTAATTATTTTCTATTTTGATCACAGTAAATTATTGAAAGGTAATTTTTTGAGTAAAATTGTTTAAAATGATATATTTTGTGTTTTTTATTAATTTATACAAAAATAAATAAATAACTGTTATTGCAGATAATTTATAAATAACAAAATATGGTAAAGCGGCTCATGATATTCATAATTTATGTATTTAATCACATCTCATAAAATGTTTAACTCTACTTTTTAATAAAGCTTTCAAATTAAAGCTTTATTAGAGATGAATGATGATAGGAGAATTTTAAATTAAGAGAATTTGTTGATTTCTCACTTTCATGTGTAAAATTTCATTACATAGATAGTAAAATAAGCGATTGTAAAATTATTACATTATAAGAATATCATTTATTTGGGACAACAACATCTTTCACCACTAGAAGGAATGCAAAAATCACTCATTTTATAGCCAAAAAATTTACAAAATTGTTTACATTTTTTTTCGCTCAGACAATATCCTCCTATTTGACAAACATCTCCTGCGGGTGTAGGTGTATAATCGCTTCTTGCTCCTGAAATTTATGCAAAACATAATTACAAATTTATCAAAATTAACCTATTCATCAAATAATTTAACATGTGTAGTTAATATTACATCTCATCTAATTTAGATGGATATGAATGTTTTAATAAGAGAATTTACTAAAATAAACAATACTAAATTGAATCTGCATAAAATATTGAAATCATTTCTAACGTAAAATCTCGAGGCATAATAAATTTATATATTTTCTATACTATTATTTCTAATTAATATAAAATTTAGATTTATACTTATATTTTGAAGAAAGTATTAGACCATTTTCAACAAAGTATTAGATTAGAACTAAAAAATATGCTAAACAAAGTTTGAGTTCAATATCCGAGGTTAAGAGGAAAATGATACAGAAAAATTGAAAGAACGACATCAAAGTTTTAATTGTGATACTCATTCTTCGAAGAAAATATTAGTTTCTTTAACTTTCGAGATAACTTGTATGTATATGTATCCAATAGAAGAGAGCATGTTATATATAAATACACTAATAGATGGATGTTAAACCCTAGAATATTATTATTTTATTTAATGAAAATATTTTTATTGTGCATAAGATTAAAGTAGAAAATAATATATTTAATAAATATATACTGTGATTTTAAAAATCAAAATACATCACATTCTGTAACATCATTAAAATTAATTAAATATTATCTTTAATGAATTTTTAAAATATATAAGTATTATATTATTATCGGTCAAAAAAAATAACAATTTTTTTAGAAAAATAGTTATTAATTCTGAAGAAGAAAATAATGATACGTATACTAAATATGAAAATATAAATGTCACATTAATCAAATTAATATATATATATATATATATATATATATATATATATATATATTATTTATTATTTTTAAAACCAAAA
>Ga0214542_1000171_pt1 | contig 99001 bp, 47 predicted proteins | sample CNSS1metaG_FD_160096 | JGI IMG/M metagenome (GOLD analysis project Ga0214542, IMG submission 160096) | Root nodule microbial communities from cowpea collected in UCLA plant growth center, Los Angeles, California, USA - CNSS1 | ecosystem: Host-associated > Plants > Roots > Nodule | place: USA... | reverse complement strand
TCTTCTATAGGGACCAAATTGGTTAATCTTAACAAAAATTAGGACCTAATTGAACAAAAATAACAAATATAGGGACCAAATTGAATATAGAATATTGACTTTGACACGTGGCACACTACTAGATTGATACGTGGACATTTAAAAAATAATTCAAAAAAATTCAAAAAAAATTCAAAAAAATAAAATAAAAAATTCAAAAAAACCACAAAGTGACACGTGGCACACTCTTGGGTTGACACGTGTACATTTAAAAAAAATTAAATTTTTTTAAAAAATATTAAAAATAAAAAATAAAAAAAAATCAAAAAAAACCACGAAATGACACGTGGCAGTCACTGTTCATGACCGTTAATGATTTAAACGGTGTTAGATAAAAAGGATCCAATTGAACATAATTGACGAAAATTGGGACCTATTTGAACACAAAACCAAAATTAGGACTTATTTGAAAAAACTTGACGAAAATTAGGACCAAAAAGGTATTTTAACCATTCTATAAAAACACATTTGTGTGATGAAAGAGATAACTTATCAAGACCATAACTAAAATTATGAACAAAACATGTAGACCCAAAAATTTTTAGAGGTAAGGGATGAAAATGTTCATGAGAAAATAAAATAGAATGAGGTATTTTATCACCTAATGCCAAAAAAGGCATGCGATTAACAAGTAACATGCAGTAACAATAACATCACCTGAAAAATATAGAGGAACCTCACTATGAATTAAAATAGTGTGAGTTGTTTCAATAAGATGTCTACTTTTGCGCTTAACCACCCTATTTTGTTGAGGAGTATAAGCACATGAAGTTTGATAGAGAATGTCATAAGAAACCATTAAATGTTTAAAAAAACAGAAAAAATATTCATGACCATTATCACTTCGCAAAGTTCGAATAGAAGTCTAAACTAAGTTTTAATTTCATTATAAAAGGTTTGACATATAGAAAACAACTCAGAATAGTTTTTCTTTAAAAACAACTAAGTGCATCTAGAATAATCATCAATAAAGGTAACAAAATATTGAAAACCTATATTATATTTAACATGACTAGGTCCCAAAATTTTATAGTGAACTAATGCAAAAAGGGACAAAGCACATTGTGAGACACTATGAAGAAAGGAACTACGATTGTGTTTCTTTAATTTACACGACTCACAACGATCTGGACAACTTGAATAAGCTGGGAATAAGTTGTTGTAATTTAGCAAGACTGGGATGACCTAACTGAGCATGAAAAAGAGATTGAGACTTCATTATTGTCTCAACATGTGTAGAAGGGCAGAGATGATAAAGACCATGGGACTCACATCTGGTGCTAATTACCTGTCTCGAACTTTGGTCCTCTAAAAAACAAAATCTTTGGTAAAAGAAATAATACAATCAAGAGAATGAGTTAGATGACTAATGGATAATAAGTTAAAAGAAGACTCAAGGACATAAATAACATTATCAATGGATAAAAAAGGAAAAAGGTTAACAATAAACCTAATTTGAATTATAGTGTTATGACACAATCAAACCTAAATGAATGGTACCAATCTCTACAATTAAATGTGGAGGAAATGGGATAAATGGCGATAATATTTGAAGAATTTCTCTTTTGATAATAGGTACTACAATTTGTATTACTGTGATCGGTTTAAGTGATTTTTTTTTTATGATTCTTGTACTATTCTAAACTGTTATTTGATTAGTAATATTAATTGTCAGTATTTGTTAGTGGATGGGTGAACCTATAACCTCTCTCACCCTCCCTTTTAACATTACCACTAAACCAACCTTGATGACAATTAAGGATGAATCAATATGTCTTTAACCTTTTAATAGATAATTAATAATCTTATTAATAACTAAGTATTCATCAAAATGTAATTTTTGTTAGAACTTTAAGAAGTTATTTTCGAGATGTACTAAGTAGTTCAAGATGTTTGTTATCAACATATATAGCGGTACAATTCTATTTAATGCATATATAATTTTCTTTTTTATCTTATCTTTTCTCTTATATATCACCTCCATTCCAAAATGAGGTGGATGTTCAATAAAAATTTCCTTTTCGCACTTTGTCTAGTTCAAAAAAACGTTTCATATTTCCTAAAGAGAGAATAAAAGTGATAAATTTATATGAGATATGATGTAAAGATAAAAAGAAAAAAAATAAGTGTTTAATATAATTATACAAAATAGAGTTCTATATCTTTATTTTTTGTTCATGAGAATTGATGAAGAATTAATCACACTTGTACTCTCAACCTATTGGTGAAGGATCTCCTAAGTAAAATAGAGAAGACAACCAATTTGCATCCATCTTATAATAATCTAATAATAACACAGTTTAAAAATTGTATTACATACTCATTTGTGAAAAAATCATTAGTAAAGAACATAGGGAAAATTAATTCCAACTTTTCTACATATTACGGTGCATAAATCAGCCTCATGAAGGCTCTCTTTAGTAGCCGCTCTCACATTGGTAACCTTTTTCCACAAATAGAAAGTAATAAAGCCAAATCCTAAGAAATGTTCAGCTACCAAGTGTCCCCATCTCCATGCATGCATCAAAATCACATTAATCCTTCTTCAAGAACTACACTTAACTCACCGCCAAAGTTCACTCCACACTGTAACAACACAGAATCATATAAATAATGCATATCACTCCCTCATGTCTTCAACACAAGTCATAAACAAACCATTCCTTGCTTCAACACTTTGCTTAATTATCTCTGAAAATGGCTTCCAAAGCTTCCTCATTCCTTGCCCTTGTGCTCATTTCCCATATCCTCATTGCCATAGCAGTTGCTGGACGCAGCATTTCCCAGCAAACCAACTCACAAGACAAGAAAGAGCCTCAGTTCTTGTTCAAGTCTCATGACAGGGTTTATATTCCAGGTATTGGACCTGTAGGATTTCCACCCAAATTTCACGTTACACCTCACAATCCATTTACTCATGCCAATGGAGGAGTAGGAGCAGGAACTGGATCAGGAACAGGAACAGGAACAGGAGCAGGAGCAGGAACTGGCTCAGGAATTGGCTCAGGAACAGGAACAGGATCAGGATCAACTGGTCGCAGTTATGTTCCAGGTGGTGATGACACTTTTGTCCCAAACCCTGGTTATGAGGTTCCCATTCCTGGCAGTGGTGGCAGTGTTCCAGCACCAGTTCATCCATGAGTTAACTCGTGCATGTTTGTAATGCATTCATGCATGCATGCTAGAGGTAGTTCGTAATGTTTAAGATTGTGTTTTTTTTTTTCTATATTCTAGCCATAGCAATCGATAAATAAGTGTGTCCATATGCACATTGGTGTGTGTGTGTGTATATGGTGATCACCGTGGACTTCCAAGTCTTTCTGTTTTGTCCTTAATTGTATTGTTTTAAGCTAAATTAAGTGTGACTTAAGTTTTGTTCTTCAATTCAAAGTAGTTGCTGATGAATGAGTTCAAAAAAGTATAATTTTACCTTTACGCTTCCAAATTTTTGACACCCTCCTCTTCATGTTCATATTCATACCCCACAATTTTATATCCCTCTCCATTCATGTCTCTTACCTTCTGATATTCTCTTTTCATGCACAGTTTTTTTGTTGACTTACAGATACACTTTATCAGTACCTATAATTTCCCATTATATCACCTTTTATGTGTGCAATGTCCACCAATCTTTTTCCTTTTTCATTAGATGTATTACAGAGCAAGGGTGTCCAATAATTATCACTAGAAAAAGCACGAACATAGGGTTTAAAATCTATATTTGTATAGTTTAGGGGGGCCATCAGCACATGGTAAATCAATGCAGACTTTACATCTAAGCAACAAATCACACTGAACAAATGTTGACATGGACAACACCACAAAGTGATATAAATTACATAAGGACAAGATATTCCAAATCACGCTTCAAACCAACCAATTGGTCTTGATTCACACACTGTACGGAGAACAAATTATTGAATGAAACCTTTGCTATGGCAGCAAACTCATTTATTTTCCTCAACATCTCACATCATAAGAAAGACAGAATTTCGGTACATAAATACGTAGTAGGTGTGCTATCAGCTAGCGAATAAACCCACCTACCACACTTTATATCACATGCAAAAATAGTTATGCTTCTCTCATGCCAACAACAAAAAAGTAGAAGCAGGAAACACACAATTACACCTACTACTCTGCATTCTGAAATCTGTTTTTTTTTTTCAGGGAAAGATAATCATCTTTCATTTCTGAAAAGATTTTGATTCTGAACTATTTAGTATGTAAAATATGCTAAACCAAACTCCCTACACATTTGTTCTACAATCCTATCTGAGAGATTTGTTCTACAATCCTATCTGAGAGAAATTATCACATGACTCTGAATCCTCTCATAGTGAATCTCTATATAACAAATAATTGAGTTTTGTTAATTTTTATTGACCAAGTTTCACACAGATATTTATCATCAACACTATGTAATAGTTTCTCTTTTTCCGTACTGTCATAGGTTGCACCATAGAGTAGTTGTCCTTTAAACAAGAGACCAAAAATATCAGCATTTCAAAAGGATCCCTCATTCCAATGTGTACCTTAAAAAAAATCATACTCTGAGGTCACCATCAGTTTACATATCTGCAAGAAACCCTACACAATTTTGCTATGAATTTTAGCTGTCATCTTTCTTTATCACAGAAAAGGTAAGAGAAGATACCGGTAGACCGTATCAGATGTAAGAACGGATCAGATGGAACATTAAATAAATATTGAGTTATGCAGACATTGGAATTTCAGAGCAGAAATTCCAGCTCATAAAGGATGATATATTCAAAAGAGCACCACTAAAGTGACCTTAACAAGTACTACATGGGATTTGGATTCTCATCAAAAGAAAATTTTCAACTACTAAAAGTCTACACTCTTCTGTTTTCTTTTACAATTCAAATTTAATGAACTTATTTAACCCTGACAAATCATGGTCCCAACTGCATCCCATTTCAGATATGAAATTCAATCATATAGGATTTTGGATTCTATAATCTATTTATTTTTCATCTCATTTATATTATTTTCCCTCTGTTCCTGTCTTTCCTCCATTCATACATGATACACCCTAAAACTGTACAGTTACCATTTTCTATTGTTATGATAGTGTTACAAGAGATAAACATATATAAAGTAAATGTGAGACTCTGAAAAACAAAAGGTCCTACCATATATAATTACTTTTGTATATTTCTCACTGGTAACGTGACAATTCATGTTAATAAATAACATGAAAGAATCTACATCAACTTAGGTAATTGTTACAAAAGCTGCAACTGGGTAACTATTTTGATCATATTTTATGCCAATCACCTGAAAATATGAGTATACTAAGGTATTAAGGGTTGTAGAATCTCCTTATCCAAGTATGACATGCTAGGATCAGGTCAAAACTGCACATGCCACAACCCTCCAGGTTTGGAATTAGACCTGCCACACGACATGTCCTTGTAAATGTCAGAATAAAAGGAAACGAAGTAGATGAAAAATTAAAAGAAACATACTTAGGAAAGTAAAGAATTAATTGTATAGCACCACACAAAGTCCTGGAATGTAACTGTAGTAAGCAATTTCAGAATCTAGAAAAATTCAGAAGCCTAAAAAATAATGAATTTGGATGATTGTTCCTTCAATATGATCACTAAGATTACCAAAATAGCATTCATTGATCCCCAATGAAGAAAATTATCCACTTCATTAATCAATACCAGCAAAATTGCATTATAACTGTTCAAAATCTTCATTCCATCATGTTCTATTTATGTTGCAAGTAATATAAGAAAAGAAAAAGAAGTCATGAAAAAAGATAGCCTCCCTCTAACACAACATTGTAAATACACAATACAACAAGAAGCAAACTGTGTAGAGGTTATCATTATTGAAGGACGAAGAAAATCTTATAAATGGATTAACACCGTAGCATCTATATAGTGAAAGGAGAAATGCAATTTCTATGGCATACACCAAATAAAAATGAAGTAGGGTGGGTACCTGGTTCATTCAAAATAAAATTAAAAAAAAAATGCTGGTTTTGTGTGGTTTTGGAGGAATCAAATGTTCACAATTTTGAAGATGATGAAGCATAGGAAACCCAGGAAAATGAGGAGGAAAATGTAATCAACAAAGACGAAGAATCTGGTGGACCCATGATTCCTATTCTTCTTGATTTTGGCCACGGAATTATCCATTTCTTCCAGCTTCGCCATTGATTCGAATTGCAGCTTTGTGTCCGAAGAGAACTATTTATTGAATCTCATGAAACAAAGAATCACAATGAAAAAGAAAGACCATATATTCTATTTTCATAGCTCACCTTCATTCTTGGTGTGCACGTATCAAGTTTTTTTATTTTTTTTGCATTTTGCTCCAGTGTTTATTATTTTCCTATGTTCATTAAATGGTTAATTATTGTAATAATTAGCATGATTAATGGTAATCGGTTTATTCAGAATTATTCACATTATTGTTAATTACGATGATTAATCTTGATAGCTGTGGTAATTGTCATCATTAAATTATGTATGATACAACGATGACATTTTTTTTTTCTATTGATGACTTGTAAATTATAATAGAATTGTCATTTATGTAAAATAAATAAGACCCTTCTATTCACACCACTTCTTTTCCTCTTTGCACCACATATATTTTCATTGTGTGGGTGGGCAAAATATCTAATTTTCTTGATCCAATTCATTTTTGCTCCAATCCAATCCATTTATAATTCATTTTATTAAAAATCCAATCCATTTAATGGATTTGGATTTCAATATAATTTACATTTTATAGATTGGATATCCATTTTATAAATCAAGCTTTTTAAATATGGATAATCCAAAAAATTTAATCCAAATTTTCAATTTAAATTTTTAATTGGGTTAGACTAAAGATTGAGATGGACTAGGCTAAATTCAGACGAGCCTTGCTCGACGACCTATACAGACCGGGCAGGCCCACCGACCATAAGAGGTTGAGTGAACCTAAAGATACGAACGGGCTAGGCGGGCCCGACAAACCGAACGAGTCGATCAGGCCCAACGATCCAGAAAATTCGAGTGAGCCCGATGACACGAACGGGCCAGGCGGGCCCAATGACCCGATGAGCCAGGTGGGCCCGATGACTTGAACGGACCCAACAGGCTCTATGACCCAGACAGGCCTGACGACTCGGATGGGCCCGACGATCTGGACGGACCTGACGACCTAGACGGGCCCGATGACCCGAACGAGCCCGACGACTCGGACGAGCCCGACGCCCTAGACGGGCCTGGCGACTTGGACAGGCCTAACAACCTACATGGGCTCGACGGCTCGGACGAGCCCGACGCCCCAGATGGGCCTGGTGACTCGGACGGGCCTGACGACCTACATGGGCCTTACGACCCAAATGGACACGACAACACGAATCGGCCAGATGACCCGGATGGGCCAGACGATCCAGATGGACCTGACGACTCAGATGACCCAGACGGGCCCGACGACCCGAATGAGCCGAACGACCCGAATGGGCCCGACGACTCAGACGAGCCCGATGACCCGGACGAGCCGAACGACCCGAATGGGCTCGACGACTCAGACAGGCCTGACGACCTACACGGGCCTTACGACCCGGATGGCACGACGACACGAACAGGCCCGACGACCCACATGGGCCTTACGACCCGGACGAGCCCGACGTACCGAACGGGCCCTACGACCCGAACAGACCCGACGTCTCGTTCAATTAGTTGGGCTCGAGTCGTAAGGCATGTGTAGGTCGTCAGGCCCATCCGGATCGTCGGGCCCATCCAGGTCGTCGGGCCCGTCTGGGTCGTCGGGCCCGTCTGGGTCATCCAGGTCATCGGGCTCGTCTGGGTCGTCCGGGTGGTTGATCCCATCTTGGTAGTCACGCCCATTCAGGTCGTCATGCCCGTTCGGGTCGTCGGGCCCGTCCGGGTCGTCAGACCCGTCCAGGTCGTCGGACACGTCTGGTTCGTAAGGCCCGTCCAGGTTGTCTGACCTATTCGGGTCGCCGTGCTTATCCGGATCTATTTTAAAAAATAATATATTTTTCATGTTGAAGATGAAAGCCCATGGGTTGGCCCTGACCCACCGGGCTTTTGTAGGGATTTTGGCCTTTTGGGTCATGTTGGCCTTAATGACACAAGTTTTAAAAAAATTAATTTAAATTTTTTTATAAAAAAATGGATTCTAGATTTTGAACTTGATCCAAATATTTGGATTGGATTTAAATCTTGATCCAAAAATCTTGATCCAAATATTTGGATCTAGATTTTAAAAATATTCAAACTACTTTTGCTAAAAAAATAAATTTGGATCAAAAGTCTAATCCAAAATGGATGTGGATTGGATCATTACAAATCCAATCCATTGTCCACCCCTATTGTGTATGATTGCATAAGGAAGCCTGGGTTCTGGCAAATATTGCAATAATAAAGTTAATGAAAATTAGTTTTGGTTATGTTTAGATAATATGACAATTTACACTGAACAATGAAAACTAGCAATTGCAATTTATTATGAAATACAATGTCATTACTGTAATAATATCAAATTCATATTTTCTAATTAGAAATAAAATTTGTCTACTTTAACATCAATATGATATCGATGAAGGGCTAAATAGAAATTGCTCTATCCCAAATATCTTGTGCTCAGAATGTATAATAAAATCTTAAAAAATTTATAAGAAAATGGAAACTGTTTTCAAGTTTTTCTGAAAAATAAATAGAATCTAGTTTCCATTGTGTATAAATGTACAATAAAAAATAATTTTCATCAAATTACTACAGAGAGAGTGAAGTTGAATGGAAGAAAAGACACAAAAAAGTCTGAAAAGAAGACAAGAGCTAAAAGAAGGAGGTATTTCTACAAATAGAGTGAAAGTGAAGAAAGCATAAAATTTCAAATTATTTTTTTTTCCAAAAAAAATTAAACTATTTAATTTGAAGTAATTAAAAATTTTAACTAATATATCTCAAAATTTCTATTAAATTATTGGGAAGGTGCTCAAATTCAGAAGAGTCTAGACAGTGAATGATGTTCCAAGTAGGTTTCTGATGGCTAGATTTGGGACCAGAAACTGAAGGGTCTCACTTAGAAAATCCAAATCAATCAAAAGTTTTGCACCATATAGGGTTCATTGTTGGACCAGTTTTTATTGGATATTTCTACAACACTTTCATTTGTCATTTTTTGAGTCCAAACCCACTGCACCAGTAGCACTTATTCAAAACCATATTTATTATTAATACTTTTAAATTCTTCTATGCCTTTCTTTTAATTGCTTGCTTATTTCTAAGACCAAATATTTTTATATAATAAAAACGTATTTTTTTTTATTAATTATAGTATTTTGTAAGAGATATTTTCTGTTGTTGATAATAGTTTGAGTAAATTATTTTTTGTGGAACTTACTTTTGCTTCCGCAGTATAATATATGATTAAAAATTAGACAAAATGAAAAAAATTCAAAGAAAGTTTAAAGTATTTAATAAGTATATGCACTATTTTTACATAGTATGTGTGCATAGAAAGTAGAAGCACGTTATAAAAGATCTCTCAAATGCAATTACAACTATACTTGTAGCTTTTATCTCTTTTTTTTTTAAACGAGCATTGATTAAAAACATATAGTTATATTACTTGTTCATTATAATTTTAAAAAGTTTGGGCTGAATGAATCTTTGGATTTTTAATTTAACAAAGAATTTCTAAAATTGATTTTTCGATCATCTTTCGTTAATTAGCGTTCATGGCCATGTATTAGAAAAATTACTACCTTCTTCGGTGTCTTCAAATTATAAAAGGTATTTAATATTTTCTTTATTAAAATTATAACACACTTACAAACAATAAATTTTTTTATAAAGTTTACTCAACACACAAATACTTTAAAATTTATCATAAAAATATGGAGTAATTTTTTATGAAATGTGATGTCATCACAATAAATAAAAGTTTTATGACGAAAAAATATGATTCTATTCTAGATTGTGACGCCAAACATGTTATAATATCAATTTTGTTTTATTAAATACATTTAAGAAAGTAACATTAAATGTTGTTATTAATTGTGATGAGAAGATTCATCAAAAAAATGAAATTCGTTTAAGTTGAATAAGGTTCATTTAAAATGATTTTTTTAGAGTAAACTGTGTAAGTTGAAGTGGGAAAACACTAATTAGAGATTATAATGTCGTTTAAAGCAAAACAATGATGCTTTAATCGAGTAATAACAATTAATTCTTACTTCATACATGTTAGAATTCGTTTAATACCACCATGCTAATGGTCTGGTTAAGGAGTATTAAGTATATTTTGTTAAACACGTTCATTGCTAAGCGGTTTACAGCTTAAACTGGATTTTCCAAACAAAAGATTTGAATTGAATTAAATACTTTATTAACTATATTTTATTAAAAACTTCAATAGCTAATCTCCCTTTTTAGTTAGTTAAAAGTGATTCATCGAAAATTTGCACATTATTTATCATTTTACCCAATATTTTTTTTGGCTCTCACTTCCCTAACTCCATAGAAACCCCTTTAACGAGGATAAGCTTTTAAACTCTTTCTTCTCTGCGATCTTATTTCATTGCTATGTTTTTAGTTTGTATTTTATAGGATTTTAAATGAATTTATGTTGTCTCCAAATTGCTAACAATAAAAAATGTTTTTTACCAGTTTCTTATAAATTATTATTCCTAACAAAATTTGTAAGTATTACCTAAGAAAAAGTTTGCAAAAGAAAATTGACAGGGAATGTGTGTTTTTTTAGTTGTGTGGTAGGCACCGTTGATGCAATGTGAGCATCTTTTAAACGGTTATTTTAATTATTGTTTTTACAGGGACAATGTAGATCTGCAAAGTTTTCTTTGTGGTCCTCTGGTCTTCAAAGTCTTCACTTCAAGGGTATCTCGTCCTCAACTCTCGAATACAAGAGGAGGAGGATGTCTGCAGAAGACATTTTGATGCTTAAGTCAGTCTGAGATATTTGGCTCTGATGTCAGAATAGTAATGTAAACATATGTTTCGTAAAGTGTGTCTTTTACAATAAGGTTCATAAGTCTTACCTAGTTAGGCTTTGATCCAATGGTCATAATTACTCGCTAATTGTGATTAGTTATGTAATCTGGGTTATTTTCTTTTGACATGATTAGACTAACTCGATTTAACTAGTTGGTCCAAGTACATGTCGTCCTACTGAACCGACATGTACCTGGCTAGGCTGTGTACTGGATGATTCCTTTGAATGGGTGTTTTTTAGTAACCTTCTTGGGAGCTGGTATCTTGGGTAGGACGAGGACTAGGAGTTCGTTGTTCGAGACCAGGACGAGGAAGGATGGTCTCTTGTTTGGGACGAGTCATAGGAGGTAAGGACGTGAGACCCCTTGTCTTAGATGAGTACTCTGTCATTTGGGTTGTTTATTAAGACTGTGTAACCTAGGGGACAAAGATAGGTAATCCAATTATTATTTCACTTTTTATTTTATTTTAGCTGAAACTGTCAAAAGGGTGGGAAAATATAAATAGGTTATTTGTGTTTGAAAAAGAGTGTGATAAATTATTTTAGAAAACAAACACTTTCAGAATGCTCCGAATATAATAATAAATCAAGTGATGATGACTGCAACAATTTGGATCGATACTCATGTTGGTTTCCTTTACCAATTCTATTTTATCTTTGACAATTTATTTTCCTACATTCACATTTCTTATATTTTAAGTTTTAAGTTTTTCAAATCTACTTTCATATCTAATACTTTTGATGCATAAATTCTTAATTGTCATTCATGTAAAAAGACAATTAAGCAAATTAGTCATGAAATTGATTCACAATATAAATAATTTACATATAAATTTTGTGTTAATTGTGGAATGTAAATTAATATACTCTAATTTAAATGGAAAACAAGTGGTTATTAGTTTTGTTGTAAAAATTCACATCGATTTGGTTCAAAAATAAACATATTAAACAAAATATCGAACGAAATCTCCGAGAATCAGTGGTATAATATTTCAGAGTAAACTAAATCTTATCCTGTAAAAAACTTATAGATTTCATGTACCAATGTTGTGATGTAATAATATGTGTGTGGTATCATCAAAATGATCATGTAAAAAATAAAAGAAAAATAATATTGTAATACTCCTTAAAAAATATACTCTATGAACAACTTTCTTTAATAATAATACCAATGAAGAGACGTGTTTACCATTTTGTGATAATAAAAATTAATTAAATTATTATTATAGGTGTAAATAATATATATTAAAATTTTAAATTAAATAAAAAATTAAAACATTATTATTATTATTTTAAGCGATAATATTTAATTCTTATTTAATAATATTCACTACTAAAAATTTTCATATTACATGAATTTTTTTTGCAAATTTGTTAAAAAGAATTGTAAGAAAAGATTTTTTCATGTTATTTTTTCTAAAAATTTTAATTGGCAGGTAATTCTTTCGTGAGTAATTATTTTCTACAAAATTATAAAATTCGTAAGTATTTCTTACAAAATTTGTTGTGAAAAGTATTTTATACAAAATATTTTACAAAAGAATTAACAGCAATTTCCTGTAAATTTTTTTGTCAAAACAAAATTTATAAATATTTTTTATAAAAAAAATTCAAAACAAAATTGACAAAAAATATAAATTTTTTTAATAATATCGACGCATCGTCATGAGAAAAAAACATGTTTATAAATTTTCATTCTTTTCGGGAATAGTAGGTTTGGGTGAGTGACTTAAAGTTGTGATAATATGTGGCCATATACATCACTGTGTTATTTTCGTAATCTTATCTGTTTACTGTGCAATGCAATCTTTTCCATTATTTGTTCTCGTGCTTGCTTAAGTTTACGTGTCAACACCTTACTTTTCCATCCTCTTGTTTGTTTACATAGAGTTTTAGAAAATTTTAAAAATTAAATTTTAATTAAAAAAAAACATTTTTTTTTGTCTTAAACTTTTACGGAGAAATTTCTCGATTGAAACCTACCAACCAACCTAATCCTCAGATAAGTGTCGGAACGATTAACATTCAATAATTTTCAGGAATTTATAAGTATCTACCATTTTATATATACTGAATCTTTAATAGATAAAATATCTGGTTTTTGTTTTACTCGGTTTTTGGTATATATAAAAATTCAGCTAATATAAATAGTATAATAAATATAATTTCGAAAAACTCAACTAATATAAAATAAACAATTAATAATAGTTCAAGTTATTACATTTTTTTTTCATATATATTCATATATGAACAATTCAGAACCATAAATTTCAAATACAAAAGACAAAAGTGAATTAATGCTTGATTAAATATATGAATAATTACAACATTCACAATGAATAACGATTATTTGATTTTAGAAGACTAACTCCAAACAAAAAACTAATATTTAATATACTTTGGTATAAATATGTGATCCTCTTTCGTAATACAGTGATCTTATTTTAATACTTTAATATTGTGGTTGGATTAGAGTGTAAATTTGAGGAAGTGAATTTACGTTGATTTGAGTTGATTTGTAAGTAAAAATAAGGTTATTTGAATTAAGGAAAAGCTGATATGATTTGAGTTTATATGAGTAAAAAGTTTGTGTATAATATAAATAATTGATAAAATTTAATACATTATAATTTTTAATAGAATAAATTTTATGATTATCATTTTACCTTTCAATGCAAATAGAAAAAAATGATATTAAAATAAAATTAAAAATATTATTTAAAATTAAAAAAATATAATTTATTGACATTATTAATAATTTGAAATAAATTATTATTATTCTCAACGAACTTGAAATAATTTATAATATAGATTATTTAATTTATATTTCCACATTTATTTAAATTTATTTTATTTTATATAATTAATTCATTTACACAAAATATTTATTTGAATAATAATATTAATAATAATAATATTAATATTATAAATACTAATTATTATAATAATTATAATTATCATTAATATTTAAAAAATATTAATTAAATATATATGTATTACTATTATATATAGTATCGTTATAATATATATAAATATAAATATATATATATATATATATAGATATATATATATATATATTATAATATACAATATTATCATAATATACAGATAATTGTTATATATATTTTATTTTATATATATATATATATATAAATGATTATATATAAAATAAATTAATTTTTATACACAGGGATAATAAAGTAATTTAAACATGATAAGTTGTTTTTCCCTACATTTCTCTTCATTCTAGATAGTGCCAAAATTTGCAACTCATGCGCAAATCTGCTCTCTCAAATTAGCGCAAATCAGTAGAACTAAACACGTCCGCAACTCACTTTCCATCCATATGAACAATACTCGTACCGATCCAAACACAACATAAGAGTTATTAAAATTATCATGACAAAATGACTTTATTTTAAGAGTTTTTAAAATTGTCACACTACTAAAAAAACTCATTTCCTACCAATTTTGTTTTGAAATTTTTTTTTGTAGGAAATACTTATAAATTTTGTTGTGAAAAAAAATTGCAAGAAATTGCTACTAATTTTTTTGCAAAATATTTTGTATAAAAAATTTTCGCAACAAATTTGGTAGGAAATACTTGCAAATTCTATGAATTTTTAGGAAATTATTACCCACGAAGAAATTACCTGTCAATTAAAATTCTTAGAAAAAATGGCAAAAAATAGTTTTTTCTTACAATCTTTTTTACAAATTTGTAAGAAAAATCTCATGTAATTTCAGAATTTCTAGTAGTGTCATGATATAATGATTGTGTATTAATAATTTACTTATGAACAAGTTCATTTGTAAGACCAAATTTACAATTTCAGCTAGGAAACCCCCACAATATTTCTCATGTATCTCAACTAAGGAGGTATATCCCTTATCCTAGCCATGTGATGGAGATTAATGATGTGTAAATAAGAGAAGATTTATTATTCAAGACCAAGCCTATTAGTATAGTAGATCAACAAATAAAACAACACAAAGGAAGGAGATTAGTATGATGAAAGTGTTGTGGGATGTTAGGTCGAGTGATCATGAGCATCGGAGGAGAACATGAAGATAATTTATCTTTATATTTTTCCTGGTAAGTTTACTTTTGAGAATGAAAATTTTTCTTGTTGGGAAGAACATAAGATGTTAAACAATCTTTTTAAATTAGATAGAGCTTTTATAAGCTATACTCAATTATTTTATTATTATAAAGCTTTAATATAAATAGGGAGCAATTAAATAGAGTTCACTCTTGTAAAAGTCAATATCTCTCTAGAAAAGGGAGAACCCATCTCCTATTCCTTCTCTCTTCAATGTAACGTCCAAGCCAGAAATTACTTATTAAAATAAATAAGAATATAAATAAAACAACATTCTCATTTATTTATCATCAATTCCCAAAAACGCGGGAAAAATTTAATTTTAGAAATCTAACGCGCCACTACAAATAAAAGAAAAATGAGTCGCATCGTTCATATTACCAACAAAAGTGTCTAAAAATTATTACAATTAAATCCATAGTGCAACATAGTAACTAGTAATAAAATCCCTGAGATATCCCCACTCCGTCCCTAAGCATCTGCCTGCTCACCTGCATCAACATCTGCTCCCATGTAACAAGTTACATGATCATCGCCACACACACAAAGATAGGGTGAGCTCATTTAAATAAAATCAACAATATAATATTAAATACCATATTAACAAATGTAAACCCGGGTTAGTACACTTTCCCCCTTTCTTTTTACTATTTCACTTCCAACACTTGCCTTTAGACGTCTATCATCTCTATACTCTTTAAGTGAGAACAATGATCAATCTTCGCTGCACGAGTGTCTACTCGCCCCTTCGACTAAAGGCCACCACCTGATAGTCCACACGTGGGAATAACCTTGCCACAGCATCTCACCGTGACACCAAGTGGAGCTCCCTGAAACAAACATAAAGTTTGTAGCTATTCCAGACTACCAAAACTCTATCAGAATACTCTGAAGAGGGCAATCACCTGAACCTCGCCGTACGAGCCACAACTCGCACACTCCACTGGACTTCCTAAACCACCAGGCTACAACCTATAGTGGTCACGTGTTATTCCAATATAGGTTACACTCGTAACTGGACCCCTAGTCAAAGCCTCGCATCATGTACATCACCTAAAGTAGTGTAGAACCTTTCCTCGCGCACTATCACGGAACCAAAACTGTCTGGCATGCATCACACGCCGCTAGGCGTAACTTAGCTCCAGACCGCCTGGCGGGTATCACACACCGCCAGGCGCCACGCGCCTGCAGAATCACCTCTGCATCGTCACTGCCTAGCGGCTCCGCCCTGCCGCCAAGCGCCACTTGTCGCCATCGCCTGGCGCACCCGTCTCGCGCCGCCAGGCGCCAGTCTCCTTCCAGCCCCTCTGTTGTTCCAGTCCGCCTGGCGGAACCCTCCCTACCTCCAGGTGCCAGGTGCCACACGTCAACAGTGGCCACTGCCACTGATTTGTGTTCCGTCCGCCTGGCGGCTCGCTCACGCCGCTAGGCGCTATACCAGTAGCAGTCTACCTCCAGGTGCCAGGTGCCACGCGTCAACAGTGGCCACTGCCACTGATTTGTATTTCGTCCGCCTGGCGGCTCGCTCACGCCGCTAGGCGCTATACCAGTAGCAGTCTGCTACTGGTTTTTGGCACTTTAAATAGATCTCAAAACATACCACACACCAAGGTATAGCACAATTCTACTCCATATTATCATTCACACCACTTTTTCATGCAATCAATAACTACCATTGTTACACACACCTCTCAAAGTTGACTCAACCTATATGGTATTTTAGCTATACTCCTAATAACATAACTTTCATGCATTTGGTCGTGTTCACCAAACTCAATTTACACTTTACACACTCCTTTTGGCATTTTTCTCATCTTATAAACATACCAACTTTTCACAAAAGTTAAACAACAAAATTTGCAATGTATCTCATACTTAGATGACTCAAATATTGTACATGCAATCCAAATCACACCAATATCACTTTCAGACATCTATCCATATTTTCCACAATTAAATGCCACATTATATTTCGTGCTCATCTTTTTTTATCTTTTGACCAAACCAAAACCACCAAATTCCCGTACACTTTATCATGTAGCAGTAAACTCTAATATACCCATCATACAAAGATCATCTACTTTCATTTGAACATTATTCATACATACATTCCAACATATTCATATTTGACCAATTCGATGCTTTACCATCACCAACCACAGCATAATCATCATTTCCCAACTCATTTCACGAACTCAACAACCCATAGACATATGACAAAACAATCTCATGATTCTAAACAATTATCAATTATTCTTACAACCCATGTTACGCAGATGCTTACACAACCACATTTTCGATTAGTTTGAAATAACATCTATTCCCTCAACCTGAGTATTTATCAAGCAAACTGAATTCCATCTCATTCCCAACATAAACCCAACACCCAATTTTCAATCAAAAGTCACGCGTTGCAACAAAATCAGTATGAGCAAAGTCTATCAAGCATCACAATTCACACTCGAGCATACAGAAATCACGGTCACATCCTAGGTACCCCAAAAATATTAAAAATGGCCAAAAATAGTATAATTGTGTTCGTGCCGCCTGACGGTTCATCCTCTACCGCCAGGCGGTTCATCGCTTCTACCCAGAAACTGGGTCTGGTACTTGTGTCGCCTGGCGGTCATGCATGACCCGCCAGGTGGTTTCTGGAAAAAATTCCAGAAACCCGATTTCATCTCTGATTTTCATGTAAGTTGTCATCCCAACCCCGCATGCTTCACGATTCAATAAAAAATAAATCACAACAACATCAAACACACAATAGGAACTCCCCTAACTTGGATTTTCCTTAGCTTCGCCTTGACTCTCGCAAGCTTTCCCTTGACCACCAATGTCTTCCTTCTCCTTTCTCTCGAGACAGCCCTCAAGCTTCACTCAAAACTCACCCAAAACCCACCAATTTGTGCTCTCTACTGTACCCACACTGATAACCTCACCAAACCCTTTCTCCTTCTCCTAATTAGCTTTTTATTGAGTTCTTAAAATGGTTAAATTGCCTTAAAACGAATTTTGAAATTAATCTATCATTAATCTCCCTTAATGGCCTATTACCTTCTATTTTCCCAGCCAACCTTGCTGCCATACACCCTAGGGTTTACGTGCCTTTTCATGTGCATGCTAGAGTAAATTTTAGCAAAAAGAAAATACTTTGTTCAAAGCAAGGTTTGAACCCATAACCACACAATTCCACTTCAAATGTACAACCAATTCAACCAAATCATATTACATGATAATATTCATATGTCAAATATTATATCCTTACTTATCACACCCAAGCATCTCTAAAAAAATTACTAAGAATTAAATAACACACAATTGGCATACATAAGACTCAAACCAAAGTCCTCTCACACAATCAAAGTACTCTCAACCATTTGAGCTAGAACTTTTCCACATCATGAAGGTTAGCATTTAATGCTATAAAGGTTTCTCTCACTCGCTTTAATTAAATAATTAATTATTTAATTATTTAAATTTAGCGGGTCTTACATTCAATATCTAACTCCCTACTCTTCTTTTTGAAGATCAGAGCTTATCATAAGACTCATAGTAAAGAGACGTACACTTCAACCAAATTGCTTTGTTGAACAAAGTAAGTTTTAATTTTACCCCTTCTAAAGTCGTTTTGGTGTTGAGTTTGCATGCAGAGGTATAGGGTTTGCATGTCTATCTTACAAAGTCTTGATGAATCTTTGTTCAATTAGAGTCATTATGGTGATTGGCTCAATGATCTGAGCTTTCCTTGTGCAGATTCTACCTTTCTCTGAGTTAGGAATGTTTAGAGCTAAAAGAGTTGTATATGTACTTTTAGACATGTAAGGGAAGTTAGTTATATAAAATTTATAGTTAGATTGAATTTGGTTAATTGAAACTATGTAATTGGAATTTTTGTAATTTTAGGTCAGGTTATTGATAAATGGATTGAATTAGTACCGTGAATGTTGATGCGGACATGAATTGGTACTTGGGTTTATTTTGTTGAGGTGAGACGCTGGTTTCATATGTTTTGATGCAGGAATTAGTGAGTTTGATTCAATTAGTATTAGAAAGTACTAATTTAAAAGTAAAACTTTGGTTTAGATTTAATGGAATAATGAAGAATACTCTATGAAACCAATTGACAGATTTACCAATTTGGTTGAACTGCAAAATTATGTAGATTCGTTGGGCGAATGCATAATTTGTCCAAGTTAGAGAGGCCGGGGAGGGTCCCTTCGTTGGGTAAATCAAGTTCTCTATAAGTGAAGAGAGGTTTGATGAAAGTCAGAGAGACATGAGGTTTTCATTCACTAAGCGAGATAAGCTCTCTAGGAAAATTTATGCGAAATTTTTCCTGTGGTCCTATTCGTCGAGCGAGTCAAGGCCCCATTAACTGAACATTTGAAGTGTTTACCTCTAGTGTTTGTTCGTTGGACGAGCCATAACATCCCCCAACAATTGATGTGTATTTTGGTTATTTAAAGGTATGAATCATGTGATGCCTTTGAATATAAAATAGATGTATGTAGAGATATGATGTTTATTGTGAATTGAGATAAAGAAATGTATGATGATAAGTTGTTGTATGAAAGTGGTGGAAAGGCTTTCAATGGTGAAAGTAGTCTAATTGTGTGTTAGATATATTTAGTAAGGGCTCGAAAGGAGATTATCTAGACTCAACTACGTATCCCAACTCACATAGAGTAGGATATTTAGCTTGAGAGTATATGAAGGTTCCTATTACAAGAATTGGTTCGGATGGTAACCATTTTTGGCTGACATAGGTGAACTAACCCTGTTACTGAAGAATGTCGGTAGAACCATGACCTTGAGAGTCTAAATGCTATCGATATCCTAGTTACAAGGCAAAATCTTTGGGTCATACTTAATATATAAAATCCTCCCGAGGTAGTTAAGATTGATTTCATTATATAAAATGTTGTATTAAATGAATTGATTATACATGCTTATATAAAATGTTGTATTAAATGAATTGATTATACATGCTTATGCGGTTTTAGGAAGCTTTAATTCTTAGTTATATATGTAAATATGTGTTACTTTTCTTTATTTTTTTCTTTTATACACTAACTTACCCTTGTCTGTGTTTGTATCTTTCGTTGTAACTGTGAATTTCATATGAGCAAATGATACTACAGGTGAGGGTCTTGGAAATGACATGACCTATGAGTAGATTGGAGATGGACCATCACTAGGATGTAGGATGTAGTTACGTTATATATTACACTTGTTTCTCAATATTTGTTTTAATAAACAATATGCTTGTTTCTCTTAAAAAAAACTCTTTAGATAATAACTTTGAAGAAGATGTAAATAATTTTGTAACTACACTGAATATATGTTTAATATCATAGTTTGAAATATTCTAAATTAGTATGAGTCCTATTAATTTGGATAATTTAGAGTGTTACAAGTAAAATAAAATACTTCATAAATAACTATTTAAATAAAGAAATTTTATTGTATTTTTTAAGTTTATATAAAAATAACATTAAACCATTGCTATAAATTTTAAAAGGCTTAATCATTCAGAACATATCCAGTTTGGTTCCAAAATTTCAAAATGGTACCCACTTTTAAGTTTCAATTTAGTACCCAAATTCGAAATTGTGCATCAATGTAGTACACTTCGTTAATTCTTCGCAAATGTCGTTAACAGCGTACCACGTGCCAGCCTCTGGTTTTTTTTTATTTTTTATTTTTTATTTTTTATTTTTTAATTTAAAATAAAAATTGCCACGTGTCAAATCCTTAGTGTGATACATGACATTTCAGTGACACATGGCAAGGTACCGCCACGTGGCAAGGTACCTACCAAGTGTCATTGTCTTGATTTCAATTTAGTCCCTACATGTGTCTATTTGTTTCAATTTAGTACCCATATATGTTTATTTGTTTCAATTTAGTTCCCGCTCTATTTGTTTGAATTTTGTTTAAATATTTCTTTTAAGACAAAATTTATTATTTATATAAATGTTATATTGATATTTGTTATTAAAAATGACTTATAAAATTAAGTATTGAAATTTATATTAAAGTTAATGGTAAAAGTCATGAATAACATATTTATATTTTGTTACATTGATATTTGTTATACTCATGAATAACAAATTTTTGGTAAATTTGTTATTCATGACTTTTATCACTAAACTTTAATATACATTTCAATACTTAATTTTATAAGTCATTTTTAATAACAAATATAAATATAACATTTATATAAATAATAAATTTGGTTTTAAGGGAGACACAACATTTCTCTATTTTGTAAAAAAATATTCAGACAAAATTGAAACAAATAGAGTGGGGGACTAAATTGAAACAAATAAACATATATGGGTACTAAATTGAAACAAATAGACATATATGAGGACTAAGTTGAAATCAAGACAATGACATTTGGCAGGTACCTTGCCACGTGGCGGTACCTTGCCACGTGTCACTGACAATGCCATGTGTCACATCAAAGATTTGACACGTGGGAAATTTTTTTAAAGAAAAATTAAAAAATTAAAAAAACTAAAGGCTGACACGTGGTACGCCGTTAACGATGTTTGCAAAAAATTAATGGAGTGTACTACATTGATGCACAATTTCGAATTTTGGTACTAAATTGAGACAAACTTAAAGTAGGTACCATTTTAAAGTGGGTACCATTTTAAAATTTTGGAACCAAACTAGATATGTTTCGAGTAATTAAACTATTTTAAAACTGTCATTATAAAAGTGAATAATATTATCATACTATCTATTCCTTGAATATTTTCTCTCTTTCGTGCAATGGTTTTGATGACATGACAACTTTTTGGAGTGTGAACACGACAACATTTAGCAACAACCTCAAATATTGAAAAATGGCAAAGTAACATCAAAATGATGTTTATGTTGAATGTTTGGATGTAATTATGTGTGTGACCGACAAAAAACAAAAGGGTGTGGTAGAACCGTTGGTTGGTGATAAGAAAAATATTCTTACGTAGATTCTTATGATAAGAAAAAAACTATTTTGTTGAATATAAGGCCAATCACCTATAATGAGAAAATTTGAATAAGATCGAAATTTTAGAGATCCAATTATAAAAAAGTATACATTAGACAATAAAAGTTTGGCTCACCTTACAAATTGAGTCCTTTTGTCAACGGACTTTTTGGAGTTTAAATTTTTGTGTGGAATTGTGCTTAAAGTCAAATAAAACACAAATAAGATTATTTTAAAAAGCAAACAACACCTTAGAATCTTATAAAATATAGCTAAAAGTTCAGTGAAAGGAATTTAATAATAGTTAAACCCCTTTGTTATTCATAAACCTTTTGCATCATAAATAAAGAGACGAAACCTTACTTTCCAATCATTTAAATTTTGGGAATTCAAGCTAGATCTAGGAATGTAATGAATAGTAATACTTTCATATATTCTTAATTACTATCTCAGTACTATTTTTTTTTTTGTTATCGAAACATCAACAAGTAGTTAGGCTTATATTCTCCTTTCTTCCCTTTAAAGATTTCACTAGTTCATAATATTTTGTATTGATTTAAGTGTAATATATAATGATATTTTACTTTTATTTGTGGATGTATTCATTTAATGATATTATTTTCTTACAACGTGTTTATCAACATTTAACAATTGTGGAAAAACAAAAAAACATTTTTCTTAAACGATGAAGTCTGGAATGATATTTTTCTTAAATTTTGGTTGGGATAGGAGGAAATGAGTACAGGCAGTGGATGAAGTTGTGAGTTGTATTGATTTGGTACTCTAGTGGAAGTTAAACGAAGGGTGGTCATGTCTTTCTTTAATTGATTTGAAACTTCATATATGTGTTGCTATGCTTCTATATTATTGGGGTAATGATGATATATTTGGTTTATGATTTGAATTATTGAAATATTGATTCTCTTTTATTTCATTGGTGATCCAAAAGTAAATGATTTGATTATTATTTTAATTTTGTGGGAAAAAGATGACACAGATTTTCATGTTTAATGAAGACTAAATTAAGGAATACTGAACAAGTGATATAAAGATATTAATTAAAGAATAATTAATACGGTTTCATCGGTTTCATCACTTTTAATGTAATAATTAATTTTATTAATTAAAATAATATAATATATATAATAGATTTTATAAAGATAAAAATATTTTTTAAAATTTTTAAACAATAAAAACAAGTATTTTAGAAACATAATTAAATTTCAAATTAATATTGTAATTGTTTTTTTATCTAAACTTTTTATATGTTTTATATTATTCTTTTTGTTAATTTTTTTATTAATTTAAATTTTTAATGTTTAATTATTTTTTAATTTTTAACAACATTAAAATATTAGTTACTTTATTATTTAATTATTTTTTAACTTTTATCATTCAACATTGAATAAAATATTATTGTATAATATTTATAGGTATTTTTGTTTAAATAAAGTAAAATTATATTTATGACGATTAGGTCAATATTTATTTTACATCACAGTTAACTATGCTATTTTATAAAATTCAAGAAATATTAATTATACTGTTTTGAGAACACTAGTTAACATGTCAAAACTTTACAAAAATGGTTGGAGATTAACATCTCAAAATTTTATAAAATATGGGCTAAAAATATTATTTTATTCTCCTACTCCCTGTTCATAAATTAAAAAAAACATAAAGGTCATGTTCTTTTGAAATGAATTATTGTTCAAATGTAATTGCGAGCGGTAATTAAAGAGATTTATTGTATTCTTTTCAATTGAATGGAGGGTGATGGAATGTGCTTATTTGCAAGATTGGTTTTGTAACATCCGGTTTTGTAGGTGAGATTTAAGAGTGATATTGCTCATTTTACTAAAATAGCCTCGTTATTTTATTAGAATAAACGAATGGAAGAAGTTGCACTCTTTCATTGCTCGAGGTCTGCCTCCTTTCCACCATTGTTGTTGGTGGAGGCCATGCATGGTTTGAGACAACACAATTTGAAACTGGATTTGTTTTGGAACCATATCTGTGAGTGAATGGAATCGGTTCCATTTTAATTATAACCTATTCTGTTTTGGCGCAACACTCATGGAACCTATTCCATCTGACTTGTATCCTATTCCGTTTTCATGCATTTTTGTAACCTATTCCAAATATTAAATTTTTCATATCAAATATATTATTATATTTTCTTTTTGCAATTAATAAATACTATTAACAATTTTATTTATGATAAAAAAATATAAAAAATTAATTACAACTTATCTAAATATCATTTTATATTACTTTCTTAACACCAAGGACAATTAGGTAATCTTACATTTTCATCTATTAAATTTATTTATTTTTTAATCACATCAATCAAATTTTTCATAAACTTTCACAAAAATTATTTTTAAATCCACTCCACTGTCACCCTCAAATTCATAAAAAAGAAAAACATACATATTACCTTTTAATCAACTCAAATCAATCATCTTCCTCTCTCTCTCAAATCATCACTCACATAAGAATACACCCTAAATACATATAAATTTAGTCATAAGCAAACTTAATTTTACAACTATTCCGTCTTTTGCAAAACAGTAATTGTTTTTTACGGTGGAAGTGAAGAAAATTTCTTCATAAATAATTTTAAAAACATATATAAATTATATTAGTTTTTCATAAATTAAACTTCTCTTCTATATGAATTAAAAGTTACATTTTCTTTAGAAATTAAACAAAATTAATTTTAATGTATACAAAAAACTAATTTTAATTTTTTTCTGTATTTTTCTTTCCGAACTACTTAGGAAAAGGAATTATCTAAAAATACCCTTAATTTTTTATCACATAAAGCATAGTCCTAATATCATTGGTTTTGATGTTTTATATTTTGAAACTAATATCATTGAAAACAAATATTACTAAAAACATAAAAGGTAAGAAAAGAAAAGAAAAGAATATCCTAACCTATAAAAGAATATCTTATAACAAATAACTTCAGTGTCCGTGACATTCTGGAAGGATAACATTATGTTAGTGTAGTAGTAGTGAATACAAGACTTTTTTTTTTTTAAAAGGGTTAAATCATTTTTAAAGATTACTTGATTGAAACTTAAATAATTTTTAATTGTTTATACTGATTTAGAATTTTAGATCTACCACTGTAGATCTTAATAGGATCAAAGAGTCGCTAAGTAAATTTTGTAGAAATTTGATAAACTTAATGATAGAACATGAGAGAAGTACGGTTTTCTCAATAATTATCATTTCCTTTATGCACAGTTATTTTATAGTTATTTTTTCGCAATTTTAGCTTATTTTGTTCCCTATTTTATATATTATTTTTTTTAATATAAAAATCTATTAATTGGGTTATTAAAATAATAGATGTTGCAGAGTGTTCATAAGAATCAACTCGTGTCGTGGGTATTTCAATTTATTAAAGGAAATTCGCGTTGATTGAACACAAGTGTATACGCTTGACATTGGAGAAAAATAAATCTATGCTTCTAATATTGAATCCTTATTTGTGGGTTTCATTTTCTATAAAAATTTACTTAATTAATATTTCAAATAATAAATAAGGAATTAGATGGAGTATAACTATTCTGTAGGGGGAATAAAACAAAATTTTCATATCCACCAATATTATGAATTTTTAATTAAAAAAATGGGAAAATGAATGAATGATACATGTCCCACCATGTTCTCATCCTTTAAAAGTGTTATTTGTATTCGTATGTAGCACTATAATTAATTATGAATATTTTTTTATTTATTTTTTCTGTAATAATAATAAATAATTAAAAAGCAAAAAATAATTATAAATTATTAAAGGAGATTGTATTAGGTAACTACTCGTTTGATTTACACATTTAATTTAGTATTGTATTGGAACAAAATTTTGAAGTTAGAAAAATGTATTTAACAAATGTGTAGACTTAATAATTGTGAAAAATTTAAATTTATTCAAGTCATAAATTGGAATTAAAGTAATAACTATTTTTTAATTAAAATTTAACAACGATCCTGAAGATGAAACCATATTATACAAATTATATCAGAATCCCTTTTAATAAAGCTTGTTTTTATAACCTTATTATTACAGTGGAAGATTATTCACTCATAAGACACTTACAAAACATTTTACTTAGTTGAGAACGATTGCATGTTGTTTAGTATATTGAAAGAGAAAAAAAAAAGCAGAAGAAAATTTGGGAAGCGAGGAAGCTAAGAAAGTAGGTGTTGATTTATGAAGATGATACACATCAATGATTATTGTTCAAGTGTTGTTGTAAGCAGTGCTACGAAAGCTTTTTGTGGTGCACGTGTTAAGAATTTTGAGGAGGACACGATTACTGGTGCACCTGGGGGTTTTGAATTGGCTCAAGGCTGCCCCATTTGCGATGAAGTTGTCCAAAATCTTCTTGAAAGTTCCAGTCTCCAAAATGCAGAGTTCTAAGGGTCCTATCGAGTTGGTTTTTCTTGACACCACATACCCATGATCCATGAACAATTTGTCCATTTCACTGCAACATGCACCAAGGATCTTGTCTTCTACCTCACCTTTTATCTCCCAAAATATTACGTAGTGCCCTGGTTGCTTTGACACATCTGCATAGCTTGTGAAATCAACCAGCTCCGCTTTTTCTTTCGTCAGAATCTGGGACCCTCTCTCTACCACTAGTTGAAGGTCCTTTTCTGTGTTCTTGTCTATGTTTACTGTCAATATTAGCTTTCTTCTACACACAAAGTTCAACTTTGGGGTCCCATTGTGGAATCCACCCACTTCCACCACATCCCCTAGCCTGCACCTGTATAGTCCTGAAATCAATCTTCATCACATTACTCTCTTGCTTCCTCCCAAATCACCAAAATCATAATCAACAAAACATCATCGTTAATAAATTCAAACCATGGAATATTAAGCTAAAGTATTTAGGAGGTATATATAGTTTGACTGCTTAATTCATTTCTATATAAAACGAAACAAATACATATATGTGTGTGCACTGTTATCCATTATTGGTAACGCCAATTATTGGAATGCATTTCAGTCCACGTATTGTATATCTATATCACTCATGATGCTATTTCTATGCTCTTTAATCATATATCAGTCTCAGTTTTGTGCATATGGCTATATTCAACCAAAAACTTTTTGGCTTGATGCAACTAGCTACTAGACATGTCCATGTTCATGCTGCAGCTATAGCTTGCACATGTGGCACACACATGAAGCTCGATCACTGCTTTCTTGACCTGTAACTCTAGGTGTTATTTTATGTATGATAACAGGTCAATCAAAACGGGCTTGCCCAAAAATGAACAGTGTACATAAATGCATTTACTTGGCAAAAAAGTCAAAGATGCAGAGATATTAATTAGTAAATTCTACCATGTGTCATGCTCAAAAGGTAGGTCATAAAACTCAGAAAAGATGGGTCGAGGAAATGAGTAATGATAAAGGATGGGAGATCTGTTATGGAACAGAAACTCATTCATTTTGGTACACTTATCTTTTGGTTAATAATTGAGCAGGTTTCAAAAGGTCCAAAACAACTTCAATGTGAAGAAGACTACCATAGAATTAATTGTTGATAAGAAAAATGCATACCGGTGAAAGTTGTGAGGACAACTTCATACTCTTGTCCAACTTTAACCTGAGAGAGAGGAATTGGCTTATCTTCTGTGAAATCATCAGCTCCTGAACCGAAATTGTTTTCATTCCTGTGAAGTGGTATGAACTCAAAGTAAGAGAAAGTAGGAACCACAGCGAATGTTACATGTTCTGGTGGTAAACTAGGATCAACATTAACCCCTATCCAGCTCTCAGTTGAGCCATAATCAGCACTGACCAAAGGCAACCCATTTGCATAATGCCTGAGCTTTTTCAAATATGGTTGCATGGACCCTGTCATTATGGAGTACACATACTTAGCATTTGGCCACAGTTTTGGAATTAAACCAGACCACTTTTCCAGTTCTAGCTCATGGCAAGCACTTTCCAACTTCGAAGCCAAATCTGGGCTTGGAGAGATGATGTCCAAAACAGCCTTTCTCATCTTCGGTGACTTGATTCTTGAACTGAGAGTGCCATCTCTGATGTCATTGCAAATCTCTATCCAATTCTCTTCAAAACTGCTGAAAGCTTGCACCATGCTGTAGATGAAAGCTGAGGTGATAAATTCCACTTGGTCAGAGTAAAAGAGGCCAAGAAGGAGGTGGCAATACGTGGATTGCTTGTAGTCTCCACCAGAAATCACTTCTTGGGGGCTGCAAGTGAAGGATTTGGTCGCATCCTGCTTGATTTTGAATTCTTCACTCGCATAGTAGTGTGTTGTGGCTGTTCCTGCTGTTAAACCTCCTTTTGTTTTGAACCTGTTGCTGCTGTATATGAATTCAAGAATCCTTCCTCCTTCCCTTATTGGATAAACCCTGTGAACAGTGAAAAGATAAGGACGAATATTTTAACGTGCGCTTTAGAGTAATCAACACACGGAAAGGGTATATACACACACAAAAATAGGAACACAAAGGGTACACAAAAATCTAAAGGGAACACAGTAAAGATGTAAACCTTGATCTATAGGCTGCTGCTAGGGTGAATATTTGAAGCGTGGTTTGTGCACTATGGCGAGTAAAGGGTACGAACTTCTGCCTCCCCTCTGTTGTTCCAGAACTGCATACCAAGAAAAAAGGAAAAAAAGAAAAAATTGGCAGTGATCCTTGCTTTATCTCCATTCCATGTATTACAAGAAAAGAGAAAGAAATACTTTACCAAAAAAATATTAAAAAAACTGTACTTACTGAATAAATAAAAAATAAATAAAATGTATTGGTTTATAAGTTATTACTTTTTCAAGACTTATGTTCATGTTCATGAGTTCGTACAAAGCAACTGTAGTTAGACCTTGTCGTCATGAATTACAAAACACTAGAACAACCATGGATTGAGCATATTTAAATAAACAGTGAAACTTAGCAGAATAACATGGAGAGAGACATAGGTTGCCTCTATCCTAATCCTTATTGTCATGAACATGAACATGAACATGACCACAAAAAGCAGAAGAGAGAGGATGGTACCTTAAGGAAAGAGTGGTTATGGGTTGTTGAGTGAGTAAAGGAGCTGTGTCCCCATCAGCAATCCTTTGGATAAATGGCTCAAAGTCAGCATGTGAAGCAAGGGGAACCACAGAAGAGAAAAGGGATTCCAATGCACATGCGTCGATCTCAAGGATATTGTAGTTCCCCAACCATTTGTTGAGATATTCGACACCATAGTTTTGCTTCAAAATCTGGGCGAGCAACTGAGTCTGAACATAAGCAGCATTCTGGGATACATGTTCAAACCAGTTTATGACATCATAGCGATAGTTGGGGTTGCCATTGCCGGGGTTGTGGGTGAGAAGAGGTTCCATTAAGGTTGGTTGGTGCTGCGGCATGAGGAAGTGAGATGGTGAGAGTGAGGAAGAAAAAAACAAGGGAAGGCCTGTATTTTATGTTGTTGGTGTAGAGCTTCTATGTCCCCTACTAAAAAAGTTCTGATATTTGCAGAAGTTTCATAGATATGGTACAATACATTAGATATAGACCACATGAAATGGTATTATAAGGGGAGAGAAAGAAAGAAATATTCTTCCATAATGTAAGGATCATATGGGGACTACACTACTAATGGCAGGGACCAAACAAACAGTTCATCACTCTTTCCCTCCAACTTATTGTGAGCCATCATATTTGAATACAGAACATACCTAATCTCGATTAATTAACTTTAATTGCACACTTAATCATATATAAAGGTTATGTTCTGTGAAATTTTACTTTAAACATTCTCGCTTTTCATCAATTTTACTGTATAATTTTATTTTATTTCTTTTGCATCAGATTTTTTTTCATGGAAAGATTGAAAATCAGAAACTCTAATTATATCTGTTGAAAGAAATAAAAAAGCCGCCTAGAGAGATAAGAAGAAGAAAAATAGTAATAAGTGTGTCAAGAACACATTAGTATGAAAAAAAGTTTTATACCAGTTATATTATGTATTTGATTATCTTTATTGTGTGGTTTTATTAGTTTCTCTTTTAATGTTATTATTCACCTCGTTAAAGAAGACAATATTCTCTATTGATTCTTGGAGATTCTTAACCAATGTTGTCCTATGTCTATTAATATTAGTGAAAAATTTTACTAGATTAGGTCTGAATTTTTGTTTTATATTAAAGTTTTACTAATTTAGGTTTTAATTCTGTTTTTTTTTTTATCTTTCTAACATCTTTAAAGTATTTTTATTTCGTTTTTTATTTAACTATTTGCAATATATTGATTTAAGTGAGAACACTTGATATGATTTCAAAAAATTATGATATTAGTTATTTAATTGTCTACATATATTATTTAGACAAAAACTAGTTTTAATTTTTTATTTATTTGATTTTTTCATTCAACATCATTACGTATTTTTTTTCATAGATGAATCGGTTATTTTAGACTACGTGACACTTGAACCACCTCCTCCTTCCATTCTTTTCTTTCCTTTTTTTTTCTCTTTTCCTCAATCCTCTTTTATTTTATTTTATTTTTTTTTTCGTGTTCTTTTCTTGACCTTTTCCTAAATTTTTTTCTAAACCTCAATTTTCAAAATCTAATCATACCTCATTGTAATAAGGAGTTAGAGAACATTTTTGTCTTATCACAAACGACATTATATCTCAAACTTGTTTTTTTGTAACTTTTACTTAACAGCATATTTTTCTCAAGTTAAAAAGATTATTTTTCTTCTTCTGGTCTTTTAAAATCATTATTTGTTTATAAATTTAAAGGGTTAAATATGTTTTTGATCCCTCAAGTTTCAGTGAAATTTACAATTAGTTCCTCATCGAAACTTTTGACCAATTTGGTCCTTCATCTTTAAAAATGTGTGGATTTAATCCTTTTAATCAAATTTTGTTAAGTTTATCTAACGTTTCAAGCGCATTTCATGATAGTATTTGAATGTTTACATCGTTTGAACAATTTTCGCTTCAATGTTAATTCAAATATTATCATAAAACGCGTTTGGAACTTCAAATAAACGTAACAAAATTTGATTAAAAGGACTACATCCACACACTTTTAAAGATGAAGAACTAAATTGGTCAAAAGTTTCGATGAGGGACTAATTGCAAATTTCACTGAATCTTGAGGGACCAAAAACATATTTAACCCAAATTTAAATTTAATATTATTTCTTATATATATGATTGATTTATAATTTTAGTTAAATGAGTTATATTATTGAGATTGATTGAATTTGTATTTTATACGAAAATGATTGTCAAGATTGATGAGAATGTATGAATTTGTGATAACATATGTGGGATTATATGTGAATTGTTGTTAGATTTATGTATTGAGTATTGTCGTCTATGTTGTAACAGGTATTGCCTAGCTTCACTGATGGTTTAACCCACATAGACTAAGATATTCGGTGGTGAGAAACTAAGGGAGAAGTTTTTATACAACATGACATAAGTAGATGTGTGACATGGGTTATAATGAACTTACCTTAATTTCATGATTTGTGGGTTCCCTTGTAAATCCATATCTTGGATTGGATCAAATGTCAGTCTCTAATAGGACTTACTTAATAAGTGTCTTCCAAAAGGCGTTAGTTGATACTCTACTTATTGAATAACCTTGATGAATAGATTCATATTGTCTATGTGATTATTGTATATTAAATTTTAAATGCAAATGAATTGTTGGGACTTCTTAATTAAAATGTATCATTTTATATATTTTTTCTTAAGATAATTTTTTTTTTCAATAATTGAAGTTTGCCACTATAAGAAAATATCTCATTAATAACCAATTTTAGTGACCAAAAGTTGTTAGTCACTATAGTGACAAATTTAGATACCAATTTAAAAAATATAAAAGTTATTGGTTATTAAAATAGTCACTATTATGAATAAAAAATTGTAAATGGTCGCTAAATTAGTTTCTAAAATTTAGCTTTTCTACAACAGATTGCTTTTCCTTTGTCACAAAGTTGGCTTATACTTATCAAATTGTGCTTTAACCCTTCAACTAGAAGGACGTTGTGGATGTTGAATGAGGCTTCCTTGCTTATAACTCCACTTCCAAGTATCCTTCCTTTGTTATTGTCACCATAAGTCACAAAGCCTTCATCCTTTAGCTCCATCTTTGCAAACTTGGACTTGTCACCCGTCATATGCCTCGAGTAGTCACTATCTAGGTACCATAGGTCTTTCTTTTCATGTTTTATGACCTGCAAAACAACATAGCATTACATGGTACCCTTTGATAGTGTTAGATATTGTTTAGATATTGTTTGATATTATTAAGATATTGTTAGATATTGTTAATCACAATATCAAACAATATCTCCTATTTACTCTATTTATTTTCAGTTACTCTTTTTAATTGTACCTCTCTCTATTATAAATAGATTATCCTATGTGTGGTTTATACACAAGGGAGATTAATCTTAATCCCTATTTTCTTTATTCTCAACAGATAGTTTTGGTCCAATATGGTTATGCCTTTCTAGATCCTTTTGGGATCCATTTCATAAAGCCTTTAGGTACATCATATTTTCTAGCATAGCAATTCTTAAGCACATGACCTTTCTTCATACAATAGTTGTAAGAAATGAATGGCATATCATTTGACTCACTCGTGGAAAAGAAACTAGAGAACTTCTTAGCTTTCTTTTCAAGGATAGGATTATAACCAAGTCCAGCCTTCCCAAAAACACAATTTTGAGAGCTAAGAACAACTTTTAGGTTTGCTTTTCCTCTTGTGAACTTTGCACAAGTTTTCAAAAGATATTTCACTTGATTTTTGAAAGTCGTGCAATTTTCACAAGTTTTTTGTAGCCAATTGTTTTTCAGAACAATCGAATGAATTACTGTAAATCATTTCTAAATGTTCGAAATCAGTTTTTAAACCAGCTATTTCTAATTTCAGTTGGCTAACCCTGTTTTCCATCAAGCTATTTAGCCCTTTTAATTGATTATTCATGACTAGAATTTTGTTAGCCTCATTGTGCAACTCTTCAAAGTCATGCAACAATTGATAATAGTCATTTTTTATCTTTGGATGACAAGGAACTCACTTGGCTTGATAAGGATGATTCAAATCCAGCCATGAGGCATAGATTTGCTTCCTCACTTCCTTCTTGAGATGAACTACTTGTTGAATCATCATTGTCCTTCCAAATTATGTTGGCACGTCTTTAGTAAGTTTATGTTTTATTTTATATTTAAATAAGCTCTACACAAGACCTTTAATAAGTTTAAAATATTGTTGATAGTTTAATTTTAGGGTGTTACATTTATCACATTCAATAACATTCAACCCAATTATTAATCAAAATACAATAATATGGTGAAAGACAAACAAGTTTTAGTTTTAGCATTTAGAAGCATTTAAAAATATGTTTTTTGACCAAACATACACTGTAACTAAACCAAAAGCTTTTGGCCCAGTGAGAGTACATGCCTTCCTAGTTAGAAACTTTGAGAGTTTTAACAAAATAATTCATCCAACGAAGGAGCGACTCACCCAGTGACCAACGTTTTTGAGTTTACAATTAAAGGAATTTGGCCCAACGAGAGTTTACTCATCCAGCTACCAAACCACTAGAAGTTTTATTTAGATTCTCACTTTGTGACCAAAGCTCTCATGTTTTTAATTAAATCAATTTACCCAATGAAAGTTGGCTCACCCAACGACCTAACCACCAGGAGTTCTCTTTCAAAGCTTATCCAGCAACTAAACCTCTTGCATTTTTAGTTAATTGAATTTTTCCCAACAAGAGTTGCCTTGCCTAACAACTAAAGCTCTCAAATTTTCAATTAATTGAATTTGGTCCAACGAGATAATGACTCGCCTAGTGACTTTGTATAATTCAGAAAAATCTGCAGAATATATCAAGTGACCAAATTAGCTCAGATGGAGTTTCCTCTTCTTTTTATTTTTTTTGCTTAACAAGAAATATTTTGTTCTAAAATAACAACAACTTGAACTAATTTGATTCAATTGAAATATTCTGACTTTTCACTACTCGGTATACAATAAATCACCAAATATTCTAAGTTCAAACAACACATAAAAATATGCATGAAATTGATTATGACCATGTCAAATCCATATCCAGATTGCCTACTCTTCAGTACTATATTAGACATTTAACAAGCTTCCCCACTTGTTAAAGCTTATTGGCTTAAACTTAAGTTCCCAAAATCTAATACTCTCATCGAATCTAAACATGTACATAGAAAAATATAATAAAATATCTGAACACACTCTAATAATCCTAGATTAATAGGGATTCACCTATGCGATATATGAATCATGTGGAAAATCCCCATTCATTCAAAGCTCTCTCGAACTAACTCAAGAGAAGACTCAAACTAACTCAAAAAAAGTTGTAAAGAGAAAATTTCTCAATAAAAAAAAAATCTATTTGAAGAGACTTATTTTTTATTTGGACTTCGATCTACAAAAAAGATAAGTAGATTTATAAAAAAATGATAAAGAAGTCAAAAAAGATTAAAAATAAAATATCAGAGATGATGTTTTCTTTAAAATGCAGTTTGAGTAATTTTTTTTTTATTTATAAGCTTTATAGTTTAATCATAAAAATTTACACTACTTTTATTTTTAGATAATACTTAGGTCTTTTCACATTATAAAATTTACTTTAAAAAAAGAAGATTTTTTTTTTTCAATACAAAGTTTATATAAGCATTTTCTTATAAATCGTTTATCTCTTTAAAAACTTGTATCTATCCTCCTTTTGTAGAGGGAACCTTATAAAAATTACAAAATAACTTTGATGCACAATTTAAATCTTTTCTATTGTCTATCTCACATGTTTTCAATCATTTATATTATGATATTTCAAAATTATTTTATAAAAATTTAATAATAATATTTTATAAATTATTTTTCATAATAAAATTTATAAGTATTTTTTAAAAAATTTAAACCAAAACTAGTAAAAAATATAGATTTTTTAATAATGTATTATTTAACTATTTTAGGAATATATCAAAATAATCATAAATGTCCCTGCTAAAGAACAAAGAAATAATTTATAAAGTCCTTTTAACGAATTTAAAAAACGTGATATGTTTTCTATTAAGCATGACTGACATTTATTTCTCGTGCATTATACAGGTATTTTTACATATTTGGATAAAATATACATTTAAAACATTAAATAATTAATTAGTAAGTAAATTATTGATTTATGCAGATATAATAAGTTAAAAATATATTTAACACATAAACAGGACAAAACAAACAAAACTTATCTTACTCTAAATGTTAATTATTAATATTTATTAATAAAGGAATTGAATCCATAACTCTTACTTTTTATATATCTCCAAACACCACTCAATCTTCTAATATTATTTTCAAATCATCAAATTCCTAATAAATTTTGTCAGATACTCTAATTGTTAGATAGCAAGAAGAATTTTTCACATGTTTTTCTAATTTATTTTACTTTCAATTAATTTTTTGTTTCTACGTACTGGTGGTCCCAATAATTTTATAGAGCAAGACACCACTTCATACATACAACCCATGTGCTCACATGAAACCTACATAAAACAAATAATCCATTAATAATAAAACAAATAATCTATTAATTTGATGATGAGATAATGTTGATGGATTTTTTTTTTAGATAAATTGTAGAAAATTCTTGTTTGAAAGATGGAAAATCTATTGCAGAATAACTCTTCAATATAAAGAAAAAAGGTTGCTCTTATAACTATTGGATATCTATTTATACTTGTTAATTTATATTTTATAGCGAAGTAGATTTTTGTAATTTAATCACAATAGCTACATATATTAACTCATGGTCATATTTTAAGATAGAAATATATAAATGTATCACCTCCACGTCAATATATCTATTTTATATTTGTTGTATTTTTAATATCTCTAAAATAAGTAAGTATAAAAAAGTTGTTAGATTAGGTTCTCTTAATAAATATTTTTTATTTTTATTTTTAAACATAAGATGTTTATGGTGAGTAGTTTACTTTTATTATATCATTTTCTAAAAGTTTTGCATAAAATTCGAAGAAGTCACTACTAAAAGTTCTTATATTATATGATAATTTTTTTACAAATTTATTAGAAAAATTTGCAAGAAAAAATATTTTCCTGTTATTTTTCTAAGAATTTTAATTGACAGGTAATTCCTTCGTGTCAATTATTTTTTACAAAATTATAAAATTCGTAAACATTTTTTATACAATTTGTTGTGAAAATTATTTTACACTAAATATTTTAAAAAATATTGGCAGTAATTTCCTACAATTTTTTTTATAAAAAAATTTATAAGTATGTCCTAAAAAAATTCAAAACAAAATTGACAAGAAATATGAATTTTTTTAATAGTGAGTGTCTCGTGTTTGTTTACTACTATTAGTAATAAGTTGTAGTATTAAGAAAAGGCAAAAATAATACATTATCTAATTTTACCCATTTTTAATTATATATATATATATATATATATTTATTTATTTATTTATTTATTGAAAAGGGTATGCAATACTTAAAGTTATATTAACAAGATAAATAAATGAATAAGTTTTAACTTTCACTTATTACTTTCAAAAAAAAATACACCCAATATATTTTATTAGATGTCAACAAATTCTTTTTAAAAAAGTAAAATAATAATAATTTGGATTGATGAAGATCTACATTTGAAAATAAAAAAATTTAAAAAATATGACACATTAATTAAATGTTAAACTTAGATTTATAAACTAATTCTCTATTTTCATGAACCAAAATTCATTGATAACGGTATACATCAAATACTATCCACATTTATAACTATAGGATTGTGTTTGACATTACAAATAAATTGAAATTTAAATATAATTGATACATAAAGTAAGTAATTGGAGTTATAATTGATTAATGATTTATAATATACTAACATATGAAAAAAATTCGATATAGATTTTTTTTCTTACACTCATATTCATTTTTTAAAGAGTTTCTTGAGAGGGATTCATTAAAGTGATATAGCACCGGTGAAATTTAGACTCAATTTATATAATAAATTAACACTATTTTTAATTCAAAACCTTATCTTGTATTAGGACGAAAGATTTTAATAATTCTAAGAAATTGAAATACATAGTATTTGAATTACTTAAAATTTTTTTTATTTCTTAAATAGTTTGTTTGAATAGAGTAATTCAAATATGTTATATTTCAATTTTAATTTTCTTGTTTGGATAAAATAATTTAATGTCTATTTTAACGAAAACTTAACTTTATCATTGAGCTTGAGTTGAGTTAGCTTGACCTTTGATCTGGGGCGACTCGTCTCGACTTTCGATCTGGTTTGACCTCAATGATTCAGCCTAGGTCGACCATCCTCGACCTTCGCCACGGGTCGGCTCAGTTGTACCTTGGGCCTAGGTCAACTCAGATCGACATTCGTCGCTGCTCGACTAGGCTCGACCTTCGGCTCGAGATGACTCGGTTTGACCTTCGGTCTGGGCCAACTCAGTTCGAACTTTGGACCGGGTCGAATCGGATCGATCTCGACATAGGCCGACTCTAGTTTACTTTGGGTTGGCCTTACTTGAGTCAACTTTGGCCTAGGCCAACTCGGCTCGACTTCACTTGAGCCTACTTGGCTCAACCATCGACCCGAGCCGACTCGACCAGCCCATCGACCCGATTCGACCTTTGACATGGGCCAACTCGGTTCGACCTTTGGCTCGAGCCAACTCGGCTCGACCTTTGGCCCGAGCCAACCTCGCTCTTTCATTAGCCTGGGTAGGCTCAACTCGACCTTCAACCTAGGTTGACTCAGTTCAACCTTTTCCCCAGGCAAACCCCGCCCAACCTTCGATCTGGGTTGACCTCGCTGGATCTTGAACCCGACCTACCCTACAAGACTTTGGGCTAACCTTACTCGATTTTGGCCGAGCCGACTTGGCTCGACCTCCATTCAGCTTGACCTTCGACTCGAACCGACCTTGCTCGAGCCAACTCGGTTCGACCTTCGATCTAGACTAACTCAACTCGACCTTTGTCCCAAGCTGACTCGGCTCGATTGTCGACTCAGGTCAACTCTACTCGACCTTCATGAGTGGAGTGAAAATGAGTTAAATTTCAAATTTCTTATACCTTTGAGGATATTTGAAGTTCTTCTATTTTATTCATTTCAAATAACTTCCAAAATTTCTTAAATTTGAATTTCTTTATAATTACTTTATTCAAACAAATCATTTTATTATAAAGAATTTTAAATTCTTCAAATAATGAATCGTTATTCTAAATTACCTCATCCAACCACAACATAGGGTAATGACTTTTTGGATCTTCTTCCTTATATGGTGCTCAATTTTCATATTTGTACTCAATGTGGGTAATGATGGCAAGAGGGCGGGGGCGAGTTTCATTATCCTATACCCCTCCCCAAAGAAAAAATACATCACCATTCTCACACTCATACCCAATGGGTATAACATTTTTATCTCATCGTCATCCCACTGGGTAATGAGTGTACACTTATACTCATGTCCGTATCCGCTTTCTTTCTATTTCAATATCTATTAATTATTTTTTTATCAATAAAAATAAAGAATCACTCCAAAGAAAACATTATATTATCAAGTATTCAATATCAAAGGAATGTATTTTTTTATTTTAATATCAAATATTTAGAAAAAATTATAATTGTATACATTTCAAATTAGAGTACCATATAAAATTTTTTGAGAACTAAAAGATTATTAAGTTTGAAAACCTTAATGACATTAAGTTATTGAATTAGTAAATAAAATGTCTTTATACAATTGTGGTAAAAAATTTACACTTATTAAAAGTAAGGCCAAATATCGAGTCGGGTTCACCGCCTTACTCGGCTAAACCATCGATCCAAGCCGACTCGGCACGTCCATTGACTCAGGCCGACTTGGCTCGACCTTTGGCTTGGGTCGACTCAACTCGACCTTTGACTTAGACCGACTCGGCTCGACCTTCGGCCTAGACTTACTCGGTTCGACCTTTAGCCTAGACTGACTCGGTTTGACCTTCAACCTAAACTGACCCAGTTCGACCTTCAGCCTAGACTGACTCGGTTCGACCTTCAGTCAGAACTAACTTGGCTCGACCTTCGGCCCATGTCAACTTGGCTTGCCTATCGATCCAGGTCGACTCAGCTTGATCTTTAACTTAGGTCGACTAGGCTCTACCTTCGACTCAAGCGAGCCTATCTCGACCCTCGGCCCGAGCCTACATGGCTTGAACTTTGGCCCGACAAACCCGACTTGACATTCGGGCCCGATTCGACCTAGTCCAACCTTTAGCAAAGGCTAAACCTGCCCGACCTTCAGCTTAGGTCGATCTTGCTCGACCTTTAGTCTAGATCAACCTTACACGACTTTGGCATGAGCTCGCTTGACTTTGCCTCGACCGACTTGGCTCAACCTCAACTCAGACTGACTCGTTTCGACCTCGGCTTGGGTTGTCCCAACTCGATCTTCGGCTTGGGCTAACCCAACTCGACCATTGTCTCAACTCGATCATCATCCCGGGCCAACTTAGCTCCACCTTCGTTTCGGATCGACTTGGCTCGACCTTTGTGCTAGGCCTAATCAACTTGAACTATGTCTCGAGTCAACTTGGCTCGACATTCGGCTCGAGCCAAGTCAGCTCAACCATTGACCCGAGCCAACTCGACACGACTTTGATGAGTGAAGTGATGGTGGAGTGAAAAAGAGTGAAATTTCAAAATTAGTATACTTTTGAGGGTATTTAAAATTCTTCTATTTTATTCATTTCAAATACCTTCCAAAATTTCTTATATTTGAATTTCTTTCTAATTACATTATCTAAAAAAAATCATTTTAGGGTAAAGAATTTTAAATTCTTCACATAAATGAATCACCCTTCTAAATTATCTCATCTAAACACGACATAAAGGTACAAAAAAATTTTAGAAAAAGGAGGTTGGATATCAATATAAGAATTTTTCTCGCAATTTGTTAGACCATCTAATCAATAAGAACACAACATAGATGAACTCATAAAAAGAAATTATATTGATTCTACAACTCCTAAGATACATGCACTACTAGAAATTCTTATATTACATGGAATTTTTCTTGTAAATTTGTTAAAAAATTTGCAAGGAAAGGCTTTTTTCTGTCATTTTTTTTCTAAGAATCTTAATTAGCAAGTAATTTCTTCGTGGATAATTATTTCTTACAAAATTATAAAATTTGCAAGTATTTCCTACAAAATTTGTTATGAAAAGTGTTTTATAGAAAATATTTTGCAAAAACAATTGTAGCAATATCTTGCAATTTTTTTTTTACAACAAAATTTGTAAGTATTTTTTACGAAAAAAATTTTAAAAACAAAATTGGCAAGGAATATGAATTTTTTTAGTAGTGATGCACTTCTTTCTTAAGTCAAACTTAAAGAGTTCCACTGATAAAAATCGATTAAAATAACTAAATCTGTGATTATTTATTTTCAGCCTCCTACGTTAAGAACTTTGATATTTTGATATTTTAAGTGTAATCCAAAGATACAGTCAACAAGATAATGTATATATATATATATATATATATATATATATATATATATATATAAGAACGAAATTTCTCACAAGTGAGGATTTTCATAAAGTGAATAATCTTCTTACTTCTTGATATTTATATAGCTATATGAAAAAAGATGATTCTTAATTACACCGTAAACATAGAAACATGCAAGAATAATTCTCTTAATTTTATTTGTACATGTTTCTCTTTACAATTTACATTTTTTATTAATATTAAATTGATTCCTTAAAAGGGTCTTCTACCATTGCTCAAACAAAATGTTTCCTTATATAGAAAAAATTAACATGTTGGGTGTTAATTATGATTTGTTCCTTAATTTTGAGTAACTTAATTTTTTTTAATATATATGATTTTTTTATATAGAAACAATTTTAAAATTACAACCAAAAATATGTGATTTTAATTATCATTTGATTATATATAATGATCATAAAAATCCTATTTGCAATTACATCACCCATGATCATGTATCAAAGCACCACCTAAGCAAATGATACAAATATGTACAAGATTAGTTTACGATTCTATAATGAAATAAAGTTTTTCAAAATAAAATATAGAATTTATCATTTAGAGGAATATCAACTCTATACCATCATAGATATACAAAATTATCTATAAAACCCCAAAACACTCTTAAGCTACTCTACTACGGAGAATCTCTACCTTTATTGTTATTTGCTCCTGTGTAACATGCAATCATAAATAAGTAAGGATAAACTAGTATATTTAAAATATGTAAGAGTTTACAATAATTTCAACACTTTAACACACATACCAAATCTCAATTAAATTCAAACATTTCACCCACCATACACAATTACTTTATTGCCACTAAATCACTACTTCCGAAAGACTCGTGCATTAAGGTGGACTCAGAGACTCTTGTCATTTGGACATTCGATATACTCTAACAAAATCACCCAGGCTTTACTCGACTCAATATATTAAGTTTTCTTCATAACATAGGGTTAACTCACAATAGTTTTCCAGAATGGTTCTCTTTCACATCAATTCCTACTATAGGAACTTTTATTGACTCTCACTATCTAAATATCTTCATTTATTTGAGTTCAAATATCTAGTAGTATCGATAATCTCATCAAGGAATCATTATTCAATACACATCCTAAACCACACCAGAGAGCATTTCCTCCATGGAAATATTTCATACAAATCACATACACAACACATTCAATATATGAGTAGATTTTGGCCATTATCTAGACTCTACTTAGCCTATCACACTTTTCCTCTTTAAGAGAATCTCATTTTCCTCCCTAAAATCTTCCTTTTCAGCTAAGTGAGCTCTCTATCTCACCTAGTGAAAGCAGTTATGAGTTTTCCAAATCAACAAGCTCGCCTAATAGTCCCTCTTATTCGCTAAGCAACTACATCTAAGAGGTATCGCTCAACGAGTATTAGGGTTGCTTAGTGACAAGTTTTATGGGAGTTCTCTAGATCTTCTAAAATAAGTTTTCGCTTAGCAAGGAACTATCTTATCTAGCAACCATCCACTAGAGCAAAACACTCACATTTTCGCCCAACAAGCCCAACTCTCACCAACCAGCCTAGGTCTCGCCCAACGAGTCAAACCACCTTGAGCTCGTTGGATTCTTCAAAAATATTTTTTGTCTAGTCATAACTTTGCTTGCCAAACGACTAAGCCCATAGGATTCCTTTTAATAGACCCAATGAGTTATGGCTCAGCTTAGTGAGTGAAACATCTGAAGCTTACTGAATTTTAATTTTTACATTTTTTTTCCCAGTAATGGTTAGACTCGCCTATTGAGTCTATATAAAATTAGAAACATGACAAATACTTTGGCTTGATCAATTGTCTCTAATATGTGTTTTTTCCCTTTTTAAAGTCACAACAAGTACATATTAGTTCAAAATAGTTCAGCAATAGTTAATTCATCCCAACCACTTTATTTGTTGTCCAATTATTCTTTAAACACACATACACACATGTTCATTCAGCTCACACATAAACCGACATTTAACAAAACAACCAACAATACTCAAGCATAACCAGTAATACTACACATGATAATTCCAACAATATATCATCATCATCAATTCAGTCAAATCACAACAAACAAAGAAAACAATTTGAATATCTAGCTTCACTTTCCTTACTTGTGATCTACTAACAACATACCTCTAATGTCTCTAACGACCTCTATTCACAAAGGATACAAATATCTATCTACACATAGAAAACTCTTATCAATGCTTTAATCACGCCCTAACAATCTTAGATTCATCTTGAGCTTATAAATAACAAATGCAACATTTGCACTCACATGTGAGCAAATTTTGCTAAAATAATCAAAAGAAAAAAATATATAAATTTACTTCGTATAAGACTTTAATCGGATAAGATTGTATACTCTTCACAATAACTCTTTGACAAACTTCTATCTTCAAACAAATTGATAGATTGGTAAAAAACTTAGAGAGAGTATAGAGAAAGAAAATAAAATACTCTCTAAAGAGATACAAATTTTTTATAAAGTGAAACTCGATTAACAAATTTTTATTTATAACTTGAAATTTTTAAGAAAAATAATTAAATATCTTTTATACAAAATATTTTTACTCTTAAAAGATTTTCTAAATCGTATCTTACTACCATTAAAAGATTTTTGTAGTATATAAATGCAACTTTATTTACAGAACGTGTTAAAAAGATCATAAAGAGAATAAAAAATGATTCAAATGTCTGGTAATAGTTATAATTGTCATAACTTTATAGAGATAGTCTAGTAATTTCCAGACAAGAATTAGATTGCTTGATCTGTTCTTAACCTATCCATGACTGACTGTACTATAGTAAGAAAATAATAAAGAAAATCATAATATTCTTTTCATATTATAAAACATTCAAAGGTATGAATAAATAAAAGCTTAAATGCTTACAAGTTAGTTATGGTTTCATGCAAAAGGACCCGATAGTATTATAAAATGTATGTTTGGAACATAAAATTACCAAGTGAAAATGATTCTTGCATGGGAGAATAATTAGTAACAAATGAGCACATAAATATGAAAGTATAAATCTTAGATTTTTTTTTTTTTTCAAGTAAGCTCGTATCCAAGAAGTCATGAGCTTTGTTTTATTCCCAACACTCTAAAATTGTGAAAAATTGAGTGTATGACACTACTAGAAATTCTCATATTATATAGAATTTTTCTTGTAAATTTGTTAAAAATTTTATAAAAAAAGATTTTTTTTTGTTATTTTTTCTAAAAATTTTAATTGGTAAATAATTTCTCTGTGAGTAATATTTTTTACAAAATTATTAAATTTACAAGTATTTTTTATAAAATTTATTATGAAAAGTTTTTTATAAAATATATTTTACAAAAAAAATGATAGTAATTTCTTGCCGGCATAACAAAATTTATAAGTATTTATTATAAAAAAAATTAAAATAAAATTGATATGAATTTTTTTAGTAAGGCAAATTTAGATCTTTTGTTACAATTCAAATATTTTGAATTTTAAAAGCATATGATTTTCTACGTTGATTCCTTTCCGTTAGTTTTTTATTCACACTTACTTATAATAAAGTACTTAAATACATTAATATTTTTTAAACATTTTATTATAGTTTTAGTCTCTAAAAATCTGTTTTCTATTATCATTTTTAGTTTCTTTACTGCATTGTATTCTACTTTTTTTGTCCTGCTGGTGAGTGACGATGTGAAAGATGAAATGTCAGATGATAAGAACATGTTGTATCACATTATAGTGACGCGTTATTTTATTTGTCATGTCATCAATAGATATAAAATTTCGGAGATTGAGATTAAAACAAAAAATATCATATTAAAGAGATAAAAAGTTTTAAAAAAATCAAAAACCAAAATAGTATAATTGATAATATTATAATAATTATTTATATTTTTAATATAAAACAATTTTTCCAATTTAGTATTATTATTTGTGTGATATTTTTAAAATATTTTGTTATTCATATACAGTTTTATTAAGAATGCTTGTGTTTGTTAAATTAATTTAATATTTGTTGATTCAAATGAATAAATAGCTACAGTTTTTAAATTACCCTTATTCTTAATGAATGAAATATATGGAATGAAGAACAGTATGATTCAATTTCCTATCACTCTGATACAAAATAATTTAAAATTTATTTTAAGGAATGAAGAACATAAATAAATTTGATATAAATAAAAAGTATAAATTAATTATTTTTCAAAACATGTTTGGATAACACTATATTTCAAAATTTCACAAAAATAATAATATTAATTAAAAAAAAGTTCTATATTAAATATGTGCATATTTTATTATTTTTAGTTCTTATAATTTTTTTATCTCTATAATAAAATATTTTCATGTTTTGACCTCTTCTACTAAAATGGTGTGAGAATGTCATTCTGTTATTATGAGGTGAGTATATATCAAAATTAATACTAACTAAAGTGGAGAAAGAAACAAATAAGAAAATATAGAAAATTATTATAAAAATGATGAATTAATTTGAGAGTCACGACTTAATAAGTCTTTTGATACATAATAATGAGAGAGTCACAACTTAAAAATTATTCACTTAAGTGTTATTAAAGGATTTGCAATTTTGTTTATAAAAAATTGTATAAAAATATGCAACTTTGGCTAGAAAAATTACATATTGAATAATAATATTTTAATATATTTGTATGGAGTATTTATAGATGTAAACCTTGTCGTACTTTTATTTATATTTCTATTATTATGTGTATTTTTATTTTCACTTAAAGATATTATTTCTTAAGGTTGTCTCACGGCACATAGCATATTTTATGTATTTCATCGTTACTTTATATAGGACTATGTCATAATAGGAAACAAAATAGTAAAATTTTAAATTATAAAGACAAAAGAAGAAAACATCAAGAACCAAAATAATAAAATAATTATCTTTTAGGAACCAGAATCGTATTTGAGTATAAATTAAAATACTTTTTTTTTATTTTAAATGTTTTTATATGCTCCACTCTTTTATTAAAGTATATTAACTTAGTGCAAGTTTGGTATCAATTTTAACTGACGACAAAATTGATTTAAATACCAAAAAGTCACGTCCAAGAGAAACGATTAATTGTTGCTTTTCCATCTTATGAATCGATTCAACCACATAATCGATTTTTAAAATCAAAACCAAACACTCCCTTAGATAAATACTTAGTTGGTTTTCGTATTTATTCGAAAATTTTAAGTAAGTTTTTAATTTTGATTGGTTTTAATTGGATCATTATTTTTTAAAATATGTTATAATTAGGTCATTTTTCTTAGTACTATACTAACAACATTAAATAGGCGTCACATGTTAGTTCGTAGTTTTTTTAATCTTTTTAAAAAAAAATTAAATTAAAATTTTTTTTTTACCACGTGTTAAGTCACTATCGTACCACGTGTCAAATTATTATTGAATCTCAATTTGGTTCTTATATTTATTATTTTAATTCAATTTAGTCCTACTTTTTTAAAATTTATATTTTACATTGAACTTTATTTAAATTTTGTTTTAAAATTTTTATATGTATTTGTGTTGGCATTCTATTTCATCAAACTTTAATATTGTTTTTTTGTTTTAATATCTATTTCAAATAATTGTATATAAATTTGTATAGATTTATAAATTTAGATATCAAATATTTGTATAACATTATATATCAATAATTTCTATATAAATGTTAGAGTTGGTTTAAAAATAAAAGTTTTATAAATTTAAATGTAAAATTTCAAAAAAATTTATGGCAATTTAAAATAAATATATTTAAAAAGTTAAAAAAAATTAAATAAAGTTTAATGTAAAATATAAATTTAAGTAAAGTTAATATTATTAAAACTATTTAATAAAAATATCAACTTTAATAAAAACATCACTATAACATTTATATAAAAGTTAAATTTGATTTCAGATTTGAGAGAGATGAAATTCCTAAATTTTAAAAATATTAAGAATAAATTGAATCAAAATAACATACACATAGACCAAATTGAGATTTAGACATTGACTTGACACATGGTATAACACTGACTTTACACATGATAATAGAATTTAAAAAAATGAAAAAAAAATCACGAAGTGATATGCACATTGTCCCAACCGAACCACGAACCAAGGACAACCATACGCATCCAAGCAAGCGGCCATCAACAACCATAGGCCGCACACTCTGCACCAAGCATCCCCCTCTGCAGTATGCGACCATCAATGATCCTTCGGGCCGCATACTTTGTACTGACCATTCCTCTCTACAATATGCGGCCACCAGCGACTCTCTTGACCGCATATCTTGTACCAAACACTCCCCCCTGCAGCATGCGACCATTAGCAACCCTAGGCCACACACTCCACACCAAGCATCCCCATCTGTAGTATGCGTCCATCAATGATCCAGCAGGACGGACACTATATGCCGAACACCTCCTTAGGCAGCATACGGTCGTCAACAACTCCCCCAAACCGTCTACCTCGCACTAAAGAACTTGTACCGCAAGTAGCCCAAATCCAACCACAATCGTTTAGGTGGTCGAGCAAGTAGGAAGTATCCAACCATTTAAGATCCTTGTGACCATATACCAAGTACCGCTCACTTAGAATCCCCCCTCACGAATATGCGGTATCCAACAAACACCAGCCTACCAATATCCACGCCAACCCTCGAAGGAGCCCATGGCAATTTCTCCCTTTACCACTAAACCCAGAAATATCTAGAAAATGAATATTGGGCCAGAAAAGCCCATCAAGTAGGACCCACAGGTAAAAAGTTATAAATAATACATTATTCTATGCATTGATTACGCATTAAATATTCTCTGAAACCATTGACATCACCAACACTGACTTAGGTATCAGAGTGTCTTTTGCAGGCACACCTGCACCGTCATCGGAGCTTCATTGGCCTAAGAAGATTCACCCGACTACTCAGCACCAGAGCCGTCCAGCAGACTTGTGGAATACAACTTGGTCCCCTAAGAACATACATATTTAATGTTATATTAACAAAAATGACTTAATTGTTACATATTTTCAAAAATAGAGATTCATAGGACCGATCAAAGTTTGAGGATCTACTTTAGATTTTCAAATATATACGAAGAGTAACCGAGTATTTTACCTTTATGTTTTTTTTATTGTATGTACTTATTTCTAAGATCATATGATAAACTAAAGTCTCTTTTCTTCTTTTTCCTATTTTTGAATTATATTTTTTTACTTGTTGATTATATTATCTTGGGTATAATTATTTTTTATCTTTTCTTGTTTTTAATGAAAAATCGTAGGCAAGTCTTTAATAACAGTGTTCTTATGCATATTAGGATGGGCTTTTCTAAGTATAAACATTCATATTAACCAACATAACATACCATTACACCATGATAATTATTAATAAATATCTAAACTAGGGATGTCAAAAAATTTGTACCCACGGGTATTCGTGGATAAAACTCGCAACGGGTAGGAAACAAATATTAAAAATGGATACACGCGGTTATGAGTATTTTTTATACCTGCATGTTAATGGGGCGAGTACAGGTATAATAGTATCTGTACCCGTGGATATCCATACCCGCTAAACTTTAATTCACAAGAATACTCTCATATATATATATATATATATATATATATATATATATATATATATATATATTTATAAAAAACATTGTGACCTAATTTTTTCTAAGGTACACATCTTGTCTTATCTTTTGTCTTCTTTCTTCCAACTTCAAGTATTGGTACGTTATCTTCTTCCAAGTACACCCCTTGACATTCTTCTCTTTCCTTTCTTTGAAATTGAGCATATACATCAAATCCTATATAGATACTGACGTTTATTGTATATTTGTTGTCAAATGATGGAATCAAAATAAGAATATTTGACACGTGGCAGTTGAGGTTTATTATTTGTTTATTTTTCAGGAATTAATCGGAGAAAGTGGACTTGTTGATCAAAGTGTCAATTAAAGAATTTTCATTGTGTTGAATGTCATTTTATATCTACTTTTATAATTATTTGGACTTGTATGAATTTGAGTTTATTTGAACTTTATTTAAAATTTATAACAGTAATGTATTTTATTTTATTTTATTTAAATTTATGATTAAATATTTATTTTTTAAATAATTTTGTAAATATTTGCGGGTACCCGTGAATACTCGCGGATATGAAAAAAATAGGCGCGTACTCGCATAACGGATACTCGACGGATATGGGTACGGGTACAGGATAGATATTTATCCAGCGGGTAAAGTACGATAAACTACTACCCGTACCCTACCCGCTCGTTGACATCCCTAATCTAAACACAAATTATATATTTAAAAATTGTTACTTGTATTAACTTATACATTCAAGTACTAATTTACTATTGTTTATTTTTATGTTATGTTATTGGCTAGAGTATCTCCATACCACTTTTGTGAAAATGACTAATTTCTATCATAAATTGAGCAATCATTAGTGAAGTTTCCTATTCCGACTAATTTTTTTTGTTCTTATTCATAATAAAACTTCAACTTAAAATCTTAATTAAAGAAAATTGGAATACCTTATTTAAAGAAAATTGAGACTAGTACCTCTCACACAACTACTTGTTGGCATCTTGCGAGTATTTACTTAATAATTTAATCGAACACCTCTTAGTTTATCATTATTATGATGAAATCTCAATATATTTAGCTAGTTATTAAAGCATTACTAATGGAAACAAGAGTTGAGTCCCTAAATATTTTAAAAGCCATTTGGAGGGAATACATGAAAAAAAATCATATATTTACTAAGGAGACGTAATGGAAGAGAGAAAAAGAAAAGTGTTGAAAGGTAGTTTGCTATAAAAAGGAAAATGTTTTTTTTTGACAATTAAATAAGTCATTTGACAACCAACTTTTAAGAATAAATGCATTTGTTAAGAAAATGAAATCGAAGTTGATGTTAAATAGATGTAAAAAAAAATTGTATTTTAAAATATTATTATTAATAAGAAAAAAATGAGTGAAAAATAAAAACAAAAACAAAAAAAAAAGTAAAGTGGAATTTACACTTTCTTTATCATTTTACAGAAGAAAGTACAAAAAAATTGTTTACAACATAATCAACTATGTTGTAACATTATGTTTTCTTACATAATTAGTTATAATTTAAAATTTTATTTCACTATTTTCATATAGATAATGAATCACATCTCCATTTCTTTCACCTTTTGAGATAATTTTTTTATTCTTTCCTTACATTATTGTTTTATTTTTTTTAAATATTAATAAACAAATAAAATAGTGATGATAATTATTATTAATAAAACTTCAAAAAAAAAATCTGTATTTATTGATTATTTTAACTCTCTATTTCTTTACAATTCAATAAGCCTTATTTTCACTTTCTCTATATTTTTAGCATTAAGATGACATTGATTGGTGCAAAATATAATCGAACCTTCCAGCTAGAAAATAAGGAACAAGTAGTGGTTTCCATAAACCCCACGTTTTTTTGTCTTTTTATGTCCTTTTCTCTCTTCAAATTGCACGTACCAATCATCCAAAAATCAATCGCAATTCATTTCATGTAAATGCATGGTCCAACCTATAGCGACTTATTGTTTTAACTTCCCTCCTCACAAAATATATTCAATTTAATATTAGAGTAATAAATGATATAAGTTAAATTCGGGATAAAAGTGCAAGAAAATGAATGATAGATTGTGAGTTTTAATTTTTCTCACTAATAAAAATTATTGGTTCTACTATGTTTAATAGTTTTATATTACTTAAAAATTAATATTTGACCGTTTAAATTTTTTTTTTCACTTTTTAAAATGTTTTATAAGAATAAAATTATGACTGATGACGTAATTTTCGAAATAGATAATATGTTGGAAACTCGGGATCAAAACAACTAATATATTAATCATTTATATTTGTCAAGTTATTTTTAAAGTTTTTGTTTGTAGTTAAATTCTACATAGATATATAAATAAATATTTTATAATCATGGGACTTACATTTATCATCTTAACTATTGTATGATAATTTTATATTTTATTTTAATATTTCCATTAAATGGAAGGTAATCATGTAAATTAATCTATATTATAAATTTTTATGTTAAAGAAATAATGTATTTAATTAACTCGCACTAAAGAAATTTGTTAAGGTCTTAATTCAATTTTGAAATTCGATTTACTTTTTTTCCATTGTCGAATTTCTGTGTGTATGGTATACGCAACTTGACGTTGGAGCCAAATTTCAATTATACCATAAAATGAATGTCTCTTGCTTTTAATTTTCTGCTTTTTGTTTTGTTTTGTTTTGTTTTTATATCTAGTGTTATCTATTTGTGTATGGTGGAATCTAACTTCTTTGTTTTTTACCGTTGAAAATTGATACATGTACTCCTTTTCCATCAAGCCCCATCTTCATGACATGTATAAATCTCCATTATTAAAGTTAGTAATCATTGTTTGTCCCATTAATGATCCTTAATTGTGGTACTTATATTTTTGGGTATAGAATTGTGATACTTGTTTATTTGAAAATGGAAATTAGCTACAATATAACTTAAACAACCATAAAGTGTTACTAATCGGTAGAATGTCATTTATTATTTGGATGTTTTGAAAAATAAGATATTATGTACAATTTTAGTAGGATGCACAATTGAATTTAGAAGTGATAAAATGGGATGATCTTAATTATTTTGATCTTTGTCAATGCTATGTTAAAAATGAGTCGGGTCGAACTTGTTAGTCACATAGAAAAAAGCCAATAATAATAATTCTTCTGTATATAATAGGTTCGGTCGGACTGACCCATTACTTTTCTTTTTAATTCTTTTAAGTTCGTTTAATTTGTTTTCAAATTTTTAATTTTTTTAACTTTTAAAATTTGTTTATATTTACATAAAAATGAATATTATAAGCATATTTAATCATATAAAATATTTTCTAAAATTTTAATTGATTCGTTAATATTTTTAAATAGGTAAATTAAAATAGTTATTTCATTTACATGTTAAATTACTCTATTATAACTAATAATTGAAATTTAATTTGTAAGTGTTAATAATTTAAATTACAATACTATTATATATTTACACCTTTAAAAAATATACTATAAAAAATTAATCTTTTTAATTATTTTTCATTTTTTATCTTTAAAAAATATGGGCTAACGGGTCGAGCTAGACAAGTCGTCAAATTGACGATCAGGCCAGAATAAACTAACGGATTGAAATCTTTAACACGACCCGTCCCTTTTAACATGGACTGAGAGGCTAGCCCATATTTTGCCACCCCTAGTTGAATTTGACTTTACACATTATTAAAGGTTTCATAAGATAATTTGAAACTTATCTAAAAAAGTTATGTAGAATAATATACTTGATTTTTCTTTTATTTTGAAGTTTTTTTTCTTCTTATATTCAAATAGGTTTTGAAAAGAATTTATAATTCTTTAAGTGAACAAAAATACCTGATGTCGAATGGATGAAAGTGCCCTTCGAGGTTATTTAAGTCATGTTACTTGTGGTTGTATTTTTAAAGGTAGTTGAGAGGAGCACATTGAAAATTAATCCTCTTACTTAAGAATTTGAATCTCTTTATAGTACTAACAGAGAAAAGGTTATTTATGTGTGATATTTTAGGCTTTTTACATTTGACATGTCAAACGTAATTGTAAAAGACGTAAATTTACATTTGGTGCATATATAAAAAATGTAAATTTACTTATGTTGCAAGAGTAACAGATGTAAATTTGTGGTCTGTTTTATTTTGTATATTTTAAAGCATGAAAAATCTCTATACAATACAATAATATATCACAAAAAGTTTCAGAATTTTTAAGTTGTATGGTGTCAAACTATGATGCACAGATACGATACGTGTATCGGATTCGATACATATCTGATACGTTGATACATTTATTTTAAAAATAATAGGATACGAAATGTGATAGATACGTGATATATGAATATTGAAAAGTGAACAATAATTCTTAAAAACATAGCAAATATATATTGTTATTGTGTGAATCCAAATTAAAACTATATATACTAAAGTTGTCGACATAAAAAATATAAATTATTGTTATCATAAAAGTACCACTACAAAAAATACCACCGCGTCTATAGATCAAACATAAATTTTGACAACTTAATTATAAAAATATCATCGCACATTTTTCACATATGATTTCTATAGGTCAGACATAAATAGAGTAACGTAATAAACATATTTTGTGTTAGTGTATGTTAAGTTTATGTCATTCAAATTATTTCTTGTGATAGCATGTGATTGATGAACTTTGGAGTATCTGACTAATTGAGTTATTATAGTTTATCGTAATGTCTAATATGAATTTTATACAACAAAATTTGAACTTTTTCTTCTCGTGTATTATCAATTTAAATTTTCTAGAAGATTAATTACTAGTAAAATTGATGGGTATTTTAAAATAATATCTAAAAATTTAGAAAAAAAAAATGGTTAATGCATTTAATCTAATATTGAATCAATTAGATAGACACTATAAATTTGATCCTTGATTTACGTAATCTTTTATTAAACTTTACATATTTTATAAAATCAAATTATTTTGAGATGATATTTTAAAAGACTAATGGACCATATCCATGGACAAAAATAATCAATGACACCGTTACTCTAATATAATGAAAGGGGAGGAAAGAAATATAGCTTAAGAAAAAGAAAGTGTTTCCAGCTTTGAATAAAAGAGACTTATACAATGAGAATAGAGTGTGGAAGCTAGATATTTAAAATGAAAGAAGTTTTTTTTTTTTTTTGAGTAATGGATCTCGTAAGAGTTGAAGTTAATAATTAAGGAGCTTAAATTAATTTTGGTTTCTAATAATTTTTAATTTTTTCATATGGTCTCTCATTATTTTTGCTATCTTAGAGATAATATAGTTATTGTTCTACAGTTTGATTTTTTTAATAAAGTAGATAGGTTTAAAGAAGGTATAAAATATCAATGAAAAATACTAGGCCATTGAACCAATAATACCTATAAATTGACAAAGACGTAATACGATAAGGTAAATATATTTTTTGACAAGTAGTAAAGACAATCATATTGTAGAAGAAAATAACTTTGTAAACCAACAACAACATAGTATTTTCGTCCATAATACCTTTTACATTCAAAATAACCCATTAAGTTTTATATCCCAAAGAAAGTTGTCATCTAGTCTATTATATCTAAGTTGATGCCTTTACAAAGAAGATATATAATCTTATCAAATTTTCAAAAATCAAGACTTTTCACCTCTTTGGACAAAGCATCCAAATTTGTGATCTTTCCATTTTTTATCCCATCATTTATGTGTTGCACAATACCTATTATGAAGTTAAAATATCCACTCAATCTTTAATATTTTCAAAAATCTATTTTATAGGACATTCATTATCCACATCATGTTGGTTTCATGTTTTACACCGACAAAACTCCTAATATGATACATAAACGAACATGACAAAAAAGGAAAAAGATTCTTTTTTTAAGGGATGACGACAAAAGAGAAGTTAAAAGAACTTGGAGAAAAAAATTAAGAAACATAACATGATTTGTAAAATTTAGAGGCTTCTTTACTAATGTGATGAAAAATATTTTAGAAGGTTCTAAAAGTCTTTAGAAAATTGTAAAAGTTTCTAAAGTTTTACAGGAAAGAAAAATGAAGTGGGAAGATGCATATGAACTCAGACAACCTTCTCATTTATGAGAAAGTTAACCAAGTTCATGAACTTAACAACCTCATCAATAAGAGGTTGTAACTTCCTCCTCACATCATCATCATCATCACAAAATTTCAACCATATAAAGTTTCATATTTAGTTGTATTGGTTTGTCTTCGATTTTTTAATTTCTTGATTATTTCTCCTCCTACTTCTCTTATGAATCAAAGGTCATCTCCCACGTATTTTTCACACATTAGATAAATGAGAATCATTTTTTTATGTTTTTAAGTTTCTTGGGAGCTTAATATTGTAATAGATTTTTCTTTATCTTGAAGGGCTTTTAAGAATAGGTTTGTATTCATTGGTTTTATATTTAACCCCATCCTAAAAGGTGAATAAACTAACTTAAGCAATGCTTAACAAATTTTCAATATTTGGACTTTGTTGTGTTATGGGGTATTTTTAGTTGATTTGTATCTATGTTGTTTACTTCTTAAGACAAGTTGTTGTGACAAACAAGTCATATGACATTTATCTCAAAGATACACAAACATCTTAGAGATAAATAGTATGGTTTCACTAACTTCTTGTACTACAAACTAGAGGTTGTTAGTGAAAATTATGATCCTTTTTGAAAACTATAAATCAAAATTCTTTGAAGTATATAACATACAACAACCATTTCTAGATATCTATATAAGAAATTTAATGCATGTAGAAAATGTTGAGGTTGAAATTGTAGTTCATTTTCTAAAAGATTTAGATAGACTCAGAGAGAGATCTTTATTGTAAACTTTTCACTTTAAAGAAGTAATATCTCTAAAGCAATGAAAGTTTCATATTTCATGTCCATTCATTTGAGTATAAACCTTGTAACCAAACAACATCTTTTTGGTATATAGTCCAAAGTATACTTTTTCTACAGAGTCATTCTACCATGCTTACACTCAAAGAAAGTTTAAATGGTTAACTTACTCAAGTTTTATGTACTTAGTTTGGAAAGACATTGTGTACTTAGATAATTAAAAGTGAAAGTACTCATTGTAAGCTAAAAATAGTAAAAGTAATACTTGTAATATGATTTATTTTTGGAACCCTTTAGTGCTAACATTTGAGAGCTAGAAATAGTCTAGGCTGAGGTGATTCAATATAAAATCATATTATTATTGAACTTTCTAGTATATCTATATTACTTGTTAGGTTTCAAAAAGGCTTGTGAATATGTTTTATAAAATTATTATATGAAATCCTAAACACAAATCCCTTACTATACACCTAAACATGTGCCTCATTCTATGAAATCTACTATAACCACATTGAGAATTAACAGTGCTATGATCAGTTGTCTTATCACTAAAATAACAAAACTTCGATAAAAGAATCGAATGTGAAAAATAAAATCTTATAGTAAATATTTTTTTATAGAAATGAAATACAAAATTAGACATGATGAAAGGAAAAGAAAGGAATAAAGTTTGTAAATGTTTTTGTAAAAAAATACCTTTAACCTTGTTAGATGAATGGAAAATATAGTTTGAAGTGCATTATCATAAAACTACTCCTTAAAAATCTAACCAATTTTATAAAGATAAACTATTTTTTTCTTATAAAAGTATATTTAGATAAATAATCAGTTAACTATAACAAGTATTAACATATTTATTTTTAGGATAATAAGAAAAACTTTCAAACTTTATACAAAAACTTTAATTCCACTAATTTTATTTCAACTCTATTAATGATTGAACTAACCGAACATGTATTTGGTCTTTAGTATTTCTAACGTATGTTTACGTTGATATATAATTAATCTTAAATAAACTACTAAATCTTATAAAAATTAAAGTTGTCGTATCAAAATTATAGATTTTATTTTACTATACTAAAAATAAAATATATCAATACGTTGAATAGACTATATATCCAACATATGTTCATGAATATTAAATGAGTTCAAACAAAATTAATGTGTTACAATTTAATTTACTGATAATTGAACCATTTTAATTATTTTTTATATTAAAAGTGAAAAGATATTATTAATCGAACGTGCGCTAGAAAGATTTGCATGCTTTAGTTTTATTGCGGTTGTGGAAATATTTAGAAAGATATTATTTTTTATTGTGATGGAAAATCAAAGGTAGGGATTGGGCATGATTTGGAGATTGAAAAAGTGATGGACGGTGTGCAGAGTGTTATTAAAAAGGCGTGAAAAACGTGGTTTAACTGCGAGCGGTTTGAAAAGTGATTAATTGAGTGTTGCGTTTTGTATCGAAAATCTTTATTCAGTAAAGTCCAACTAATTGCTGGTCCATTCAGAAAGCCATTGCTTGAACAACCACAGCCACTATTTCAATGCTCACTATTTATCATATTTTTTTTGTGGGTCACTCCCTAACATTGATTCCTTCACCAAACAAATCAAACCAAAATCTAAGAGAACAACACCTTGCCGACAACAACATTAAAATAATGTCGATTTTAATCAATTCATACCATGTCCATTTTGTAAACGTCTCTCACGTTATCTTATTTCGATTCATCTAAACTCAAAATTCGTCATTTCTTCTTGTATACATTCCTAAATTCAATAGTGCATTCCACACTACTAAATACGGAATTGAATTAAGAAATCCAAACACAAGCACCCACCACTACCACACCCCTACCGGATAACTATGAAAGTCATAAAACAACTTCTACACGCGAGAAACAACCAAGACAAAAGATAAGAACGAAGAACAAGAAAAATATGAAGTGCAAGACCAATGTCATTTTAATTATTTATTTGAATAACATTTCAGAAGGACAAAACTGAGATTGTAAAAGTTAAGGGGTGCATTGGGTACAACAAGAAATGGCCCTGAAAATTGTGGGTTGCTTTATTTTTGTACCTTTGTTGTAAGTCCATTTACAATTGGGCCTCCATAGATTTTCTTGACTTGAACTTCTACCAATGTTTAAAGGGTTTTTCTTCCTGCACCACCAATATTCATCCCAGAAAACCTGTTTTAGAAGGTACAATGTGTTCTTTAGAGTTTGTTCTAGAAATTTTGTTCTTAAAAGCTTGTTCAAGAATATATTTAATGCGTTCTGAAAATTTGGTTGAGAAAATTCTTTTTCAAAAATTTTGTTATGGAAATTCTAGACGACTTGTTTCCAAAGATTTTTGGTAGTGGTAATCTAAAAGTCACTTCTACGAAGATAAAATTATAAGATTATGATTTTAAAAGTTATTGGGTGACGTTAGAAATTGTGGAGGTGCACAAAGTAAAAGCCTTTTGAAATGTTAAGTTTCCATTCTGTTGAATTAAAGGGTCTAAGCCGAGGAGGATAACAAATTTACTAACATTTTAAACTTTATGGCACGGCATGGTGATGAAAGCTGATATCTCATTGGTCAGGTTCCGTTTTATTCCACAGTTATTATTTTTATAATAATCAATCAAGCAATATTTAAATTCAACTGAAGATATTTGGAGATATAAGATTAGTTAGACGGTAAAATGAAAAAGGAAGGTGAAAGAGTGTATATTTTTAACTTCTTTACTAATATTTGAGGATTGATTTGATGGATTAAAAAGGAAACTAAGAAAGATGGTAAATTTAACTCTTATCATTAGGGATGACAACTCATTAGGTAGGGCATGGATTCCCACAACTTGATCCGTAATAAAAAATCTATCCGCTACTTATCTCGCTATCCATACGGGCATTCGTTTAAAAAATATTCATGTATATTTTAAAATTTGTAAATATCCACAAATATTTAAAAAATATATTTTATAAATATTTAAAATTAAATTTAAATAAAATTAAAAAAACATATAAAATAAAATATAAATTAAACTTAAATTTAAAATGAATTTAATCTAATAAAATATAAATTAAAATTAAATTGTAATTAAATTAAATTTAATAAAATATAATTTTTAATTTTTTACGAATACCATGTACTTATACGAATAGTATGATACTCACATTAATCTGTTTATAAACGTCATTACTCACAGGTAGCAAATGCTCTTGAATAATAAATACTCACAATTATCAATAAATTTTATTTAGGAATATATATATATATATATATATATATATATATATATATATATATGTGTATTTTTGCTATACTTACTTATTATTAACAATTTTTGATAAAAAAAATTATATACAATATATTGTTTAAATAATAAAATTAGATCGATTTAAATTTGAAAGAAATAAGACGAGAAGAATGATAATAATAATAAAATTTTTGGGGTGAGAACTGAAAAGTAAGAGGTGGGTAAAATAATAATTGAGAGGCAGGTGGTAAATGATGTTGTGTGATAAAGGGACAGTGTTGGAGTGTGTGGGGACCATGTCCCGTGATGGAAGAGAGTTGGGCATACACAGACATCATGTGAAGGTGCGCTTCTCCAAATGTCAACCCCCTCCATCCTCTCTCTGCCACATCACGTGAACTTTCTTATCAATATTTTATTATAACTATTAATATGAAAATATAATAACTTCATGTAGTTCATTTTTATTATGAGTTACCAAAACTTTTATTTAATTCATATTTATTTAAAGTTTTATATAATTGTAATTTAATGTGTAGATTTGAATATTTTAATTAATCTTTATTAATTTTTTTAGTTTTATAATTGTAAAATTTGTATATTTTATAGTTGAGTTTGTTCTGGCCAATTCATTTTACTTTATATAAAATAACATTATAATATTATGATTAATATACATTAATAACTAATTTTTATTTTATTTATGAAAATATGTTAAAAAACTGGATTTTCTGTCTATTATAATAATAATAATAATAATATTATTATTATTAATTATGATTTCTTTTTTAATTATTACAGGTGATGAAAATAAAAATTACGTATGTAACAACGATAATTTATTTTTATTTAACATGTTTTTCATAATAATTATATATTATTTTAGATTAATCATAATATTCTTATATATTAATCACAAAATTTTACATTTTTTATAATATCTAACAATAAAATAATATAAGAACTATATTACGTAATTAAAAAAAAAGACAGTAAAAATTTAGTTAAAAAATATAAAAATTTTAGTACAAATTATGCAACAAAAATATTTTATAAAAACTTAACTAAAAATACCTTAAGAGTTAAGTCTTACAATTCTTTTGTATTACTTTATATTATATACTTGTATTTCCCTAATATTTAATATAATAACATTATATTTATTTATAATTTTATTTTTACCTTTTATACAAAATATTCGAACATATGCTAACAGGGAGCAAATATATTTTTAGGTGACAAAAATATAAACAAAACACACATTTCATATCTTCAAGATATCTTAAATAAAAGCAAATATTGGTTTTTATATTGAAAAAGATTAACTGTATAATCAAACTACCACGCTGTTGTCATCCAGACGCATTGGTTGAATTGAAAAACAACATTTATTTCTAGCCTTCAGTTTATTGATTGCATCAACAATTAACGATTAACAAATCAAAATTTTGTACTTTAATAAGACGCTTATTTATTTAAATATTATTAGTGTAAATAAATTATATTAAAATAGGAATCCATAACTTATTTGTATTCGATCTTTACTAATGAAACAAGGATGAACTAATGTTTAAAGGAGAGAAGAGAAAGACAAACCATAAAGAAAAGTAAAATTAAATACAGTACTATTCATATTAATTTAGGTTCAAAATGCAGCCCAATATAAAATTCATAGCATTAACCACTTAATATCACAATAACACAATATTACCATATTTTTTATTCTATTTAGTCAATCCATCAACACCCACATCAAAACACACTCTAACACGTAACTCCCAAATTCAATCTCAAAATAAACTCAACATAATTTCAAGAAAAATTAACAATCTATTCAAATCATTTTTTTAATAGGAGTCTATCAACATTTTCCTTGGATACTATCTTAAGCTTGTCATATAAACACAACAAAACCTTAATAATGATCAGATTACAATTTTATGACCTTCACTTCATTTAGAACACAAAAAATAAAAAATAAATAAATCACATGTAGCCTAGAAGATTTGCATGCATCAAACATCATAGTATCCTAAAAATAACAGATTGTACTTACGTGCAAACAAAATTTACATGAACATATTGCAGAGCTTCTTGTAGAGATTGCTCTATTACTTCATTTTTTTTTAAAGGGTATAATACTTTTTTGGTCCTAATTTTTGTCAAGTTTTATTAAATAAGTCATAATTTTGTTTTTGTGTTTAAATAAGTCTCAATTTTCGTCATTGTTTAATTTAGTCATTTTTTGCTTTTACACTGTTTAAATCATTAACTACACACGTGTCACTTCGTGGTTTTTTATTTTTATTATTTTTTTAATCTTTTATAATTGTACACGTGTCAACTCACCTGTGGTCAAAGTCAATGATTTATATTGAATTTACTCTCTATATTTGTTATTTTTATTCAATTTAGTTCCAATTTTGTTTAAAATTGACCATTTTTGTTCTTGTCCAAGGTGAGACCAAATTTAATTTTTATATAAAATTTATAATGATGTGAATTTTAATATATTATATAAAAACATTTAATAAAAAATGTGAATTTTAATATAAAAATTAAATTTGATTTCAATTTGGAGATGGACAAAATTTGTTCATGTTAACAAAAATTATAACTAAATTAAACAAAACTAACGAATATAGAAACCAAATTGAATATAAAACATTCACTCTAACACGTGGCACGTTGGATTGACATGTGGACATTTAAAAAAATTTTTTAAAATTTAAAAAAAAAATTAAAAATTTAAAAAGTTAAAAAAAATACGAAATGACACATGATAATCACTATTTATGACCATTAATGATTTAAATGATATTAACAAAAAGGATCAAATTGAATAAAATTGATAAAAATTAAACACAAATAAAATTATGAGTTATTTAATAAAACTGAACAAAAATCGGGATAAAAAATATTTTAACGTTCAAAAAATTATGAAGGGTGTTATAATCTAGAAAAGGCATAGAAGAGGAATTTTGTGATCGGTACCTGTATTATGTGATAATGTTTTATTTTATCACAAAAAAGGTAAACGCCTGTGACTTTTTTTTTTTTACTATTTAGACACGTGTGTCGAAATAGAGAGAAGAATAAAATCTGTTAATAACATCTTATTAAAACTATTTATCTTTTTATACATGTATTTGGTGTTATAAATTTTTTTATTTTTGAATTTAATTTTTGGATTAAATATGAAATTTGAAATTTGTCAAATTTTAAAATTTTAGAACAATTTAGTCATTCATCTTCCGAAATACGTGAATTTAGTTCTTTTAATCAAATTTTGTTAAATTTATTTGATATTTCAAATGTGTTTTATAATAGTATTTGACTTAATATTAAAACAAAAATGTGTCAATCAGTATAACTTAAATACAATCTTGAAATGCGCACGAAACATCAAATAAACCTAACAAAATTTGATTAAAAGGATTAAATCCACGTATTTTAGAAAATGAAGGATTAAATTGATTTAAAATTTCGAAATGGACTAATTCCAAAATTCATCGAAAGTTAAGGAAACAAAAATATATTTAACCCTTAATTTTTTTTACTTTAATGTTGATAGTTAGAAATTATGATTAACATTTTTTATTGTATAAAAGTTATCAAAATAAGGATAAAAGTTTATTTTCATGATTTTGGTTACTCATCCAAATAAATGATTTTTTTTTTTGCATCCTATTATTTTTCTAAGTATCTATTTAAACAACACATAATTTCTGAGTTTTTTTAATCATAAATAAATTTTTACTTATAGGACATACTTCAAATCTAATAACTCATGTCTTTTATTATATTTTCAATGTTTGCAACATCAAAACATTGGATAAGATTGCATCATCAATTTAAAAAATAAATTATTCAGTAAAAAAAATACATCACTTTTGTATTCATTTTTTATTGGTGCAAACTTTGTTTTTTATTGTCCTCCATAATTCAACTCAGAGATATTAGAATTTCCATCTTATCAGTAGCTATACCAAAGACATTCAAATTTTGAAATGAACATTTAATATTCATTATGTCACCAAATTCCTAGACCACGTAGGTTCATGGCCATGACAAGAAGTAAAAATAATTTCTATTAACAAGAAAAAACAATTTAACTTTATAAAGTTATTTTGCAAAATGGTTGATAGCAAAAATTTGATATCAATTGTTTAGAATGCGTAGCTTCCAATGTCCTGTTCGTGGAGATTTGGAGCACGAACTGATTAAAGACTATGCACATTTGTTTCATTTTTTCATTACACTACAAAAATTAATAAATAGTAACTAATTTTAATGATAAAAAATAATGATCGATAAATTAATTTTAATGATAAAAAATAATGATCGATAAATTAAAAACTATTAGTATTTAAAATGATTTTTATAATAAATAAATGTTATAATTTGTTTGTTAATTAAACTTTTAAATTGGTCATTAATATTGACTAAGATTTTGACTAAAGTGGTTGATGTTGAGTATAGAGCTAATGGTTCTTTAGTTCAAGTGGTAGGGCTTGTGACGGAGTTTTGGTGGAATTTGTGATTTTGTGGTGCAAAATGTTGTGGTACAATTTATTGTTCAGTCATTACACTTTAAACTAGTAGTGGATAATCTTGATAATATTTGTGTTGTGAATATATATTTTCTTGTTAAGAATTTTGATAGTGTGTATTAGGAAAACATGATTCCATAATATATCTTATTTGTAGAATGTTACTTTTATTGTCAATAGTTTATAAATAAAAATTAGATTCAATTTATTGTAATTTAATGGAAGTTTCTAATAATTTATTATTTGAAGAGTCTTGTTTTCCGAAAAAAAAAAATTAATGTGTGAAGGGAAAAAAAAATTTAATACTAAGACTATGAATAACTTCAAATTACAAAAAAATTTCGTAAAAAATAGACTAAAGAAAACTAATACTAAATATTTCATAGTAAAAAGTTTTTAAAAATTCAAAGTATTTTTTAAAACACGAGAAAATTAACAAATGATAAATTTTGTCGTACCGAAAAATCTGCTTGATGAAAAATATTTTTTTCATTGATATTGTGAATGTTTTACAGAATTATAAAAGTATAAGTGATTGTAAACATGTGTCAAATATAAGTGGTCGATTCATTTTATTTAAAAAAAAAACTATTATTCATATGAAATCTAAAAGAAAACTTTTTTTCGTAAAAGTACAATTATTTCATAAATGATAAGAATTGCCAGTAATGCAAAACATTAGATGGTACAGAATAAAAACAAATTTCAATTCGTAAAAAAAAAAACAAAAATCATATACACGTGTCAAGTCGTTGAAGATGCTGAAAAAGCCCAATAAAAATATGTGGTGACAAATTATAATTTTCTTGAACCACCCAACAACACCATTAATTTTATTAAAAACTATAAACTAAAAAAAATGGTATTCTGTATGATTTGATACTTAACAATAAAAATTTATTATAACTTCATTATCACTTTAATAAATTGTTAATAATATTTTATTAATTTACAATGAACATCTCACCAACAAACATCCTGATTTTTTTTTTCTTTAAAATATTAAATATCCTTCCCATCCTTAACCAATTTCATAATAATATATGTGATCATTCACGATCAGAAGTATTAAATTAAAAAATAAATAAAATTGCATGAGTGATGAAAATGATCAGAAACAGAAACTGTGGTGAGGCAGGGTCCACAGCACACAATAATTTCACTGCATCCAACTTCATCAAGTTTTTAGTTGAACAGATATCAAGTGATGAACCTTATAAAACCCTTGGTTTTTGTTGTCCCTCTGTACCACAGTTAGTCAGAGATGCTGTTCTTTCTTTGTCATGTCCCTCTGTCTCATCATTTCAATGTCTCCTTCATCATCTCACTCTAACATACCATACCACTGCACAAATGCTACCCATCACACTCTCTCACTTGTTGTGACTACTGCAACCGCTCCATGCATCTTTTCTCTCTCATCAGAGTAAAATTCATAAACTAAATAACTCGCTTTCTCTCACTCTTTTCTGTCTTCATTAGTTAATGAGAAAGATAGAGCTACCAAAAAGTAGTGCTGCAAAATTTATGGTGTGATGATGGGTGTTGAAGCCACAGCTCCAACGGTGGCACCCTTCAGATCAGACCATTGGAAGCAATTTGATGATTCGGTGAATGCCGTGGCTTTTGGGTTTGTTGCCACTGCCATCCTCATTTCTATGTTTCTTCTTCTGGCTATCTTTGAGAGGTTTCTTAGACAAAGATCAAGTGCTGCAACTCCGATAGATCTTGAACACCAAATCGACCGCGGTGGAAAGTTGGAAAATCTATCACCCAAGGTGCACTTTCGTATACTTCTACTGTAGTTCATTCAATAAAAATGTGATTTTCTCCTCTTTTTACTTTCCTCGCATGCTGTTCTGTAATGATGTAGTTATGACTTATGGCTATGGTCTTTTCTCCATGCATGTGCAACAAAGTCACCAACTTGCATACCAGTAAGTAATGATTTTAAGCATAACATATTGCTATGCTTCATTTGCACTACAGTTTTCTTGCTATGCTTCATGGTCAAGATGAAAAGGATTTTCAGTTTTCCATATGGTAAACGTATTTTTTCGTTCTTTAAAGAGTTCAAATTCAGTGGTTTTTAGGTCTGAAATATCTTCTGATGGCAGTATATCATAAATATTAGTAGTTTATTTATCTACAGCAGAAACTCTTGAAGGAAACGCTAATTATGTTATCTTTTTGCCTGTTCTTACTAGTTTGTTTATCTTATGAGGACTAAATGACAGAGAACCTTGATTTTATCCATATATAAACCTTGATGTTGTGGTCAAAAGCTTTTTTTTTGGTTTTCATGTATGTGATTGAAGTACAATGTAAAGATGGTTTAATTAAACTCTATTATTATTTGAATTGTAATGAAAGGTACTGTTTTTGTTTTATTTCTGTTCAAGTTAATTAGATGAGCATTTATGGAAGAGGTGTACTAGTGTTGATGCCTGGAGAGCAGATTCCTTCGTTCATTGCACTTCCTGTTCCTGCACCATGTCGCCGCGAACCCATGTCATGGCCTATTCAACACAGTTCATGTTTCCTTCCACCTTTAGCATCAATGGCAGACATTAATTAACCTAACAAGTAACTAGAATATGATGTGTTTCATCGTCCCTTTTGAACTGGGGCAAGAATTGAGGTCAGAAGTCATAGTTGAAATCATTTTCCTCTCTGATCAATTAGGTGATTCTACTTAGAGATATTATAGAATATGTGTATTATTAGATTTGAGCTTAGTTAGAAGCAATTAATCAACTCTAAAACTTGACTCGGATCTAACAATTTGTACATATACGATGTTAAACAATTGCATTGTAATTTCCGATGAAAGTGTCTTCCAAAAAGCATGAAATTTTGAGAAGTTACCTTTTCCAAGGAAGTTATGGTTAAAGTTAGATGCCTTTTGTGAGTTATCATGCTGAGTTGCGTGGTGCTCAAGCTGTTCATGGATTTGTTGTTTTGAGATCATTACATTACATCCTCTTTTTTCAGAGCACAATATGATTAATAGAACTGTCAAAGTTATGAGGGAAGAATAGATTTACGTTGGCTTATGATTACAAATTATTATACGAGATGAGAATTTTGTTACAAACGGATTTTAAGTTTAACTTATCTTGTACGTGAAATAAGAAATTAGTGGATAGTCTATTAGCGGTTCAAAATAACGGGTTTTAAAAAAGTTTATTAAAATAGGTTTTAACTTGGTTCTGATATCATGTTAAAAATGAATTTTAAGTCTCACTCAACCTCATAAAACCGACTTGTAACGTGAGAATTGCATCCACTTATATATTATGAATTAGTCTTATCTCTACTCGAAATGAATTCCAGTAAATTTTGGTCTATTTTACAAACTAAATATCAATAAATTTGATATAAAGCATTTTATTGATACACATTCTTTTGATCATTGACCAAGACAAAAGAAAAAAAAAAAGAGTAGAAAATAACAACACCAGACATGTTTACGTTTTAAATAGAAAAGTATTGTTTGCCACCGCCACACTAAAATAAGTTAGGTTGGTTGTTTAATGGTACACTATTTAATTTCAGTTAGTTAACTTATATAGAATTTGGCGTAGTAAAAGTATCGTAGTGTCGATTTTAATATAAAAGACAGAATAATCATCATTCAATTATTGGAGTCGATTTTAATAACTTCTTAATTAATACTAAAATATTTTTATTAGTATTTAATAGCGGTAACGATTGCAGGAAAAATCTTTTAACTTTTTTTTAAAGAAATTCAATATTTAGTGGTGATTTAAACCAAAAAAAATTTCATGCAGTGTTTAGTGGCAGGTGTAACCATAAGAAAAATCATTACTTGTTTAAAAAAATTATTCAATATTTAATGAAGGTTGTAATTGTCCGCAAAATTATAATTTTTTTAAATAAAAATAAATATAGAGAAATTAACCAAAATGCAACTAGAAAAATAAAGAAATTTATATAGAAGAAAATAAAGTAAACATATTTTCAATATCTATTACACTTAGACACATCAGAATAATAGTACACAATTTCTAATTTCTAAAACAGTCAAGAAATCTTTTGAAATGTTGATAAGCCTGGAACACTAAGGATTTGAACTATAGTTCTATATTCATTACAATAAAAATAAAACTAATGTTGTCGAGATTATTTATATAATGTAATTCCTAAAAGGTTTGATGTCATAATTAAAATCATTGTTACAAATCGTTTTTCAGCACATATATTGGTCAAGTAATTATGCTAAAGGTATCTAATAATTTCTCCTTTTTCTTTTTTAAAGAATGTTTTTCCGTTTAGGTCACTTATACAAATAATCTAGAATTTTTTTTTTAAAGTGATAAATAGGTACTTAAGAGAAAGAGTAAGATGCTTACTACTGGACTTGGATTACTCATATCATAATCCAAAACAATTCAAAAATCTAAAACAAAGTCTCCATGTTTAGTAGTTTCAAACTAGGAAAATAGAAATACAACAAGATTACTATGTTTTATCATATTAATAATACCAACTCTAGATTCAAACATAAATAAACAAGGTAAGAGTTTCAACAAAGTGAACACAAACAAGCTATAAACACTTCAAATACAAGAAGGTCTATAAAGTATTCTCAACTTTCTTCAATGATTTGTGATATACACTAAGGCGACCTTTTTTCAGGAGTATCAAGTCATCGAACATACTAAACAAAGTGTACACCAGTGCAGTAAAGACTTTCTGCCCCGGTTATTTTTCACATTTTACCTCGGGTCTAGAACCGAGGCATATTGGGGCGAGGCCAAAAGGTACACCTTTTGGCCTCGGTTATCACCCGAAGCCATAGACCCAGTTTTATGCCTCGGTTGTTTTGAAACCGGTGCCATATACACAACTTTCTGCCTCGGGTCAGTTAGGACCGAGGCCATAGGTGATAAATTTTTTTTTAATTCAAATTTTCGCAGGCTTTTGAACACATGGCCACCAATTTTCACCATGCATACTCATGAACTTCTGGAATGCGAGGTGGAGATCTGCAATACATATTTTAACATTCCCGAACAAGAGTTTAGATAAGATAAACCCCAAAACACAAAACAACATACTAAGAAATTCTAGAGGCTCACTTGTGAATAAAAGTATGGGCATTAGACCACAAGAACAGAACTGCGAGCAACAATATCAAAATGTGGCACACCAGAGTAAGAAAGTGATACTCAAGCAACTCAATCAGGACCCAAGCAGCAGTGGCTCCGCCAAGCACGCTAGCAGATATCTTCTTGTTCCTCCACTTTGTAATGAAAAGAAATCGTCTATTTCTCTTTCTCCAATGTTTCAAAAGAGAAATTTAATGAAAAACTCGATACAAAAGCCCTAAAATTTAAGAAGTAGAACGAATTACTGAAACTAAGAGTGAATGTTTGAACTCATTTGAGACAGAAACAAACCTTGGTGGCTCGAACCAGTGTCGAAACTCCTAGGAGGAGTGGTGGTGTTATTAGACATGGAAGTGTGCGAAGTGGTTGTGGTCTGGGAAGGCACGAGGGAATAAGTAGCAGGTAGCAGCAACATGATTAGGAACATTGGAAATTACGTGGGGGTTGTATAGAGTAAACGTTTAGAAGCAAGGAGAGTGAGATGGGAAGGTTGAGGTTGATACCCAAAATGTTTGCTCTAAGGGCAGTGCAGAGACACACCGCAGCCTCAAGATCAACCAAACCATTCAGGAGGGTGCAACATGAGGTAACTGGTGGTTGACCTAGGGTGGCGTTCACTAACCCGTTTAGCACATTGGCACACACTCCTAGTTTAAGTGCATCACGAGGGCATGTGGTACCAGAACCAGAACCACCAAAGCCACCTGAACCACCAGATCCACCGGAGCCACCTGAACCACTAGATCCACCGGAGCCACCTGAACCTCTGGAACCGCTTGAGCCACCGGAACCTCCTGAGCCACCGGAACCACCTGAAGGAGTTGCTTTGACAGGCTTATGCTTTGGCCTAGGGTGTGGGCCGGGGCATGTCCCACCTGCTACCTATCTCCCACTCCCCTCACGCTCGTGCACGTGCGCGTTCAGGTGTTGTTGTTGCTGGTGCTGCGGCGGCGAAGACTCGTCGACGGTAGCTGGAGGGTGTGGTGGCAGTGGGTGCAGCGGAGAGAGAGAGAGAGAGAGAGAGTGTGTGGAATTGCAGAGGCGCTGGTGCGAGGAGGAAGAAGGGTTCGCGAATTTCGAACCCTAAATAAACCCTATGGCTTCGATTGTTAGAGGAACCGAAGCCATTGACCCCCTTTTGGCACCGGGTCTCCTTGGACCGAGGCCTATACCCCTGACTTCCAGCCACTTTTTGGCTTCGGGTCCTACTGGACCGAGGCCTATACCCCTTTTTGGCACCAATTTTGAGCGAACCGGGGCCTATACCCCTCTTTGGCTTCGGGTATTTGGAGAACCGAGGCCTAAAATTTGGCTCTAATTGCAAAAATGCCACTGCGCCATTATATGCTTCGGTTCCTGGCCAACCGAGGGATATAAGGCGAGGTAAAATGGGAATTATGCACTAGTGGTAACTAAAAAAAAAGGTTAAGTCATTAAATAATGAAAGGAAAAGAAATTAGATTGTTCACAATTACAAAAGCTATAGAAAACAATAATATGTAGACAAGTAGTAGAAGAAAAGGAGACAAAAGAAAATTGATATAGAGAAAAAACGGATATTGCAATAAGCAATAAGTTTAAAAGTGCTCCTTCTTCACACTATCTAAAGATAGAGAAGAAAAAAAATAAGGGGATGTGTGTTAGATATTTTATTTTATGTTTTCAGTTTTTAATGTAGAATTGAGTTTTAATTCCACTAAAATTTATTATTTATTTGTTTCAATTTCTTTCTTTTTTAAATAGGATTAAATATTTTTTTAGTCCCTAAAGTTTCAGTGAAATTTGGAATTAATCCCTCTTCAAAAAATTTAACCAAATTAGTCATTCATCTTTAAAAATGCGTGAATTTAGTCCTTTTAACCAAATTTTGTTAAGTTTATCTAACGTTTCAAGTGCATTTCATGATAGTATTTGAATTGTTTACACCGTTTGACACATTTTCACTTTGATGTTAACTGAAATATTATAATAAAATGCGTTTAAAATGTCTAATAAACTTTACAAAATTTTATACGAAGGACTAAATTCACGCATTTATAAAGATGAAGGACTAAATTAATATAAAATTTTGAATAGGGACTAATTTCAAAATTCACTGAAACCTGAGGGACCAAAAACATATTTAAGACTTTAAAATATACATCCTAAAACCCTAAGCATTGCAAGATCACATGATAATGTAGAGTCCAAGACATACAACCTAAGAATTAATAAAATCTACATATAAACATATCACTTTTTGTTTAAAATTATTACTAAGTAATTACATATGTTCATAAACAGGAATGTCAAGGTAAATTCCAAATGAGAGAAAGGTAAAAAGGAGAAATTAAGAAAAAGGAGAATGCTCTATATAAACATCAATATGTATCAACCTGAAATTATTAATCATGCTCCATTGATACAAAATCCATGGATGGGAAAGCTGAAGTCTTATAGTTTACTTCCAATCACTAAACCTTTTGAAGTCGAGCACTAGCTAAAAAATTGATAACAGTCAAACATATTTCATACTAATATTGAAAATAAAAATAGGGAAAGCATATGTATTACAGGATGCAATAAAAGAGAAAAAAACACACCTTGATCTTACCAAGAATAATGCAATGTCAGACCATTAAATTGACGGTGCCATCGGGGAAAGTCTTAGGCATGACAACAAAATCCTAAATTAGGAGAAACAATCATATATTGAAACGAAAGTGAAATACAAAATTGATAAGAAATAAGTAAAGAAAAAAAAATAGGAAAGTGTTATGATATGAACATGTGAATGGTTCTTCCACCATGATTTTCGTTTCTCAACAAGACATCCACGAGTGATACTAGACATGTATATATGTGTATCGATCAAAAGGTAACTTAGACGGGAGAATGACTTGTACGAAGAGAAAATGCTCTAAAGGAGAAGAGAAGATGATGTGCATGAGTGTGAAAAAGAAGCAAAGATGGTTTTAGAGGAACTTTGTAAGATGCACCTACTCCACCTCCTTTATACTACTCACAATGAAAATAACTTGAATACATATGAGAAGATATTGTTAGTTTTAAACCGACTATAAGTATTATATATTTTTTTTTCTTTTTTTTCTAATATAGAGTCATTTTATTATAACGGCCACTAAAAATTATTTTTCTTCTAGTGCATGTTGTTTATAATAAAATATTATACTAACATGACAAAAATAAATATATATCGAACATTGTAATAAAATAATAAGCTATGAAGGTGTAAGTTGAGTGTAAGAGAAAAATTGGAGTGCTCTTTTTTAACTTTGACACAATTAATTTGAATATTCTTATTTAAAATTTGTTTACATGGTGTTTTTATTATTTTAAACAATGATAAGTCTTGATTGATGGCATGTTGATGAGTAATTTTGATAATTTAATTCTACATCATTTGAGTTTTGATTAATCTCATTTTTTTTCAGCTGCTTTTCTTCTTCTCGTTATTATAACTATTTGGTGTTTATATTTCTTTTAGAAGCTTACATTCTTCAGGATCATTCTTTTGTTTCTTCTAGAGTAGTTTTTCGTTGCTATTTCGTCTTCTTTCTAATTTGTATTGATTAATTTCCATTTAGATTTTTGTCCTTACTAACTATTTTTCAATGTCAATTTGTGGTGATATTTGTGGCACCTTCGAAAGTGGATGTGGTTCAGAGTTTTTGTTGATGGCATAATGGTTTCATTACTTTGAGGGTTTTCTGCTGTTATAAAGATGGTATTTCAACGGATTTATTTCATTGGTTAGTTAAGGTGGACTCCAACGTCTTTTTGACAACCGTCGTTGTCTGTGTAAAAAAAAAAAATTAACATTTTCATGGTCATTTTCAACCCTATGGAAGTTTGTACGTTTTGAAAGAAGCAAAATGGATGCACGTTGATAGGTTTATCATGTCTTCTTTGTTTACATTGTTGTGTTGATGATTCTTAACCTAATGGTTGGTCTATGAGTGTTATCTGAAAGTTCTAAGTTTTTGAATTTAATTTGAGATAGAAAGTGAACAGGAAGTGTAAGTTTTGCAGTTGGTTTCCTTTCTTGTTGGAGTGAAATTTGTTAGGAATGGATATGGAGTGAAGGATCTTGTTTTTGGTTTTGATCACATATTTCAAGAATTTTTGGGATACAATTATGGAAACTAGATGATTTGAGTGGGAATGGTTTTAAATATTATGTTTTCCAAGTGATTTTATTCACTATGGCATGATGAAATTATGGTTGAAGTGTAATTGTATGTCTTTCAACATTATGAAAAAAAAATAGTAATTTGAATCAGGCTTTTGAAAACTTTAACAAGCAAAAAACATATGGCTAGATTACACATAGTTGGGTGTGTTGCCTCTTGATCCAAAACCCAACAAATTAATAATTCTTTTTCTACAAGAAGGTCAAACATATTATACTTTATTAAGTTCTCCTCAAATTGACATCTTACATCTTGAAAGGCTTCTTTAACAATTTTGTAAGAAAGCTCTTCATTTGAGACTGTTACATTAATAATGACATGTTCATCATAATGTCAACTCCAACTTAATTGAATAGTCTTCTCATCAAGAATAAAATATATTTGTCACAAATCTTAAATCATATATTTTACTAACAACATTATGCTTAAAAAGATGCAATTTTTCTTTCGCGAATGCTAACATCCTTCAAATGTATAATTCTAGGAAATGTACTTTTCCTAAAGCCCAACTTTTTGTGAAAAAATAAAACTTGCTCCAAAGTCCAAATTTATTTCATTAACATTAACATACATATAAGTCATAAATAAGCAGCAAAAATAGTTACAACATTAAAGAGTGTTGCATAAAACACATATAATAACAAACTTTGAAAGTTACTTGCAATACAAAAACATAGCTTACAATATGCAATGTGATCAACTTCTTTACTTGGTTATACACATTGAAGTTTGACACAAACTACCAACTAAATATTCATAACATTCCACAAATTATACTTTCCAACTCCACATAATTTATCTAACATTTTAAACAACCTTGAATGCATTTTTCTTATTCTAATAGAGAGAAAAAAACTCAATCAACCCTAATAGTATGTACAATCTACAAAAATCGTCAACTTTTGTATTACTGCAATATTTCACAGTTTCATCCAACACCATATTCATATTCACATGATTTTTATGGAATAGTCTTTTAGTATGACAATCACTATCTTTTGTGGACAAATCAAATTTTCTCCACCCACCCAAAGTCTCAAACCTAAACAAACATCCAATAATATAAATGATACAACTATGTTTAAAATCTTCCTCTCCTCTCTTCCTACCTACTACATAATTCAATTAGTAAGATCTTACTAATTTTTACTTTTTCCCACATAAACAATAATCATGCAAACAATGTTGATTGGATACAACAGTTCTACTTATCCATTACCATCTTATTCACAATACCCAAATGCTTTTGCCTTGCATGAATTTTGCAAGAAACTATATATCATAATCACTAGTTCAAGTTGTCACCACCAAAAGTAAGATTTATTTGTAATTCAACAAAAAAAACATATAAACCTTGTTTGTTATAACATATTTCTCAACTTCCCTTGTAGGCTTTTTTGTATTTGATGGTCTTTTTTAATTTGAATTTGTAAAAATGGGTTTTTTTTGTAAAATAAGGACAAGTCGTTATGGTAGAGGACGACATTATAGGTGAAGTCGTCCTCCACCCTACCGGTTTCCTTTTGTTTAAAAAAAAAACAGCAAAACCGTCATTGGTGAAGTTGGTTTCCATTAATTTAAAAAGTGAAGTCGTCGTCGTACATGACGACTTCACTTTTCAATTTGTTTTTTACGTTACTGTTGTAATTTGATTTTATAAAATATACATTCTTAGATCAAGTTATAAGTTAGCTTCAAATATTATCCATCAATTTTTTTTTTGTCATGCCATTAAACGATGTAAATTATATATATATATATATATATATATATATATATATATATATATATATAAACAAAAAAAAAAAATTTATTTGTGATCATTTCGTTCAATATATCTTATTTTAAAAGTCTTATTGTAGAATTCAAAAGGATGAAATCCCAGCTTATTCTTGGAGGTAAAAAAGTTGAAAAAAGATAAGATATAAACATGTGTTCAAACTTGAAAGGGAGAAAAAACTGAAGAATTGTAAGGTGTGTAGAGATTTTGCTCCCTTCTGTGAAAAATGCCTGAATACCCCTCTTTAAGAGCATCTAAAAATTATAACTGTAACATACAAAAATCACTACAAGAAAATGCTTCATTAGTAACCAATTTTAGTGACCAAAAGTTGTTAGTTACTATAATTATTAATTTAGATACAAGTTTACAAAGTAAAAAAAAATCATTTGTTACTAAAATAGTTACTATTATGAATAAAAAATTATAATTGGTCACTAAATTAGTTTTTAAAATTAGCTACCATAGTTTTGGCTACCAAAGAAAACTGGTCACTAAAAATTAGCTACTTAAGTTTTGGCTACCAAAATAACTTAGTTACTAAATTGCTCTTTAATTAATTAGTGACAAATTTAGTGACCAATTATAGTTTTTTATTTATATTAGTGACTATTTTAGTAACCAATAAATTTTAATTTTGTAAATTGGTATCTAAATTGGTCACTATAGTGACTAACAACTTTTAGTCACTAAAACTAGTTACTAATAAGACATTTTCTTGTAGTGAATAAAAATGAAAAGTGAAGTCATCATGCGTCAGGATGACTTCACTTTTTAAATTAATATGAATTAATAGAAACCGATCTTACAGATAACGACTTCACTTTTTGAAAAAAAAAAAGGAAATCGGCAGGGTGGAGGACGACTTCACCTGTAATGTCGTCTTCCACCCTAACGACTTGTCCCTATTTTACAAAACAAAAATCAACGGACCCATTTTTACAAATTCGAGTAAAAACAGACCCTCAAATACACAAATGCCTCCCTTGTAACTGTTGTCATTTTGATGGTGCAAATAGTGTCAATCTACATTCAATACATCATTTAAAAACAACATTTCACATCATCGAACAATTACAAACAATTTTCATAATTTCCTAAAAATACACTAATAATAGGAAACAATTACATTTCTGAAAAACCTACAACAATGTTGATGATCACAACCACATTGAAGAAAGAGAAATGATTACAAATATAAGTCAAATGCAAAATTTCTTTAGGTTATTCAGATAAAATTGAGCATTCACTACAACAAAAATGACTTTAAGCAACAATAAAAAAATTGCAGCCTAAAGCTAAAAAATCGTTGCCTAAATTTTAGACAACAAATTGACAACTCTTTTTGTAGAAAATTAGGTACACCTCTATAACAACTCATTATTATAAGTACAATTTTTACTACTTTGGATCAATAATAAGAAACAAAGTCAAGTTTGATAAATAAAATAAACTAATTAGTATAATAAAAAAATATACACTAGCTCGCCCGGGAACTCCTCACCACAAAATCAAAATTTGCACCACTAAAGTCCAATTCATTCCATTTATGATTTGGATTTTGATTTATTTCTTAAGAAGTAGTTTAGGATTAAGGATGTTTGCTTATTCTTAGCTAATGGATTCAATCATTTTAACTATTGTTGTACTTTTTTTGATCATTTGTAACTTTTTTCCTTAGCCTTCATTCATTAGATCAGAATATGCAATGTTATGGTCTCTTCTTTTGGTCTTTTCTAGGAACAATTTTATGCTTCTACTAATTCTTTTCGATTTGACCCTACATATAATACATTTATTTGACTTCCACACAAGATCTGATTTAAATATAAAGAACAATAAAATGTTACAGATTAAAGCATATTGTTTTTGTTGCTTAGTAAAACGATTATGTGAATTAGTAAGGTTGTAGTTATAAGAAAATAGTGATATATAACAGTAAACTATATACAACTTACACATTTTTTTATAATATTGTTTAAACTAACATTGGATGCACTCTTCAAAAGATTATGAACATGCACAAACTAGAAATTATACCCAAGGGGTATTGGGTACAACAATATTACATATTATTGCAACATAAACACAACCATTTTTCTTAACACTACAAGAATGTAGGCCATTTGCGTCGGTCATAAATGGACGCTACCAGCCAAAAACCCACGATAAAATGAAGATCGCGTCGGTCCAGCGACGGTCAAGTGTACCACGCCCATTTCTTCGATGCAAAGCTCGTTTGCGTCGGCTAAATGGGGACGAAGATTTGGTGCTCATTTATCGTTGGCTAAGCCGATGCAAAAAAATAAAAAATATAATAATAATTTTTTATGCGTGGGCCAAGCCCACGAACTACTTAAATAATAAAAAAATCTGAAACAACTTTCGAGTTGGTTTTGCATGGGTTTAGCCGACGCAAACAATTTGAAATTCAATAATTGGCATCAGCTTAGAATGGGCTTAGCCGACGCAAATACTAACGATTTTTTGTATGAAAAATTTATGCCCAGGCACATCCCGAACCTGCATCCAATCCAAAAACTTGTATCCTTACACATTTCCAACAATCCAGGATATTATTTCAATCATTTAGAATTAAAATTTCTAACAGAACATTAATGTGGAAGAATGTTTTTGGAGAAAAATAAACCACAACATTGAAGTAGAAGAATTTAAAAGGAAGAAAAAAATTTCAAGCAACTTACCAATCCCAACCTGCTTCATCCCCAACATCTCCCAAAAATTCATATGAAAAAGGATAGTTGAACCTTCCTTTAATTCTGGTCTCTTTCCCTAACTTTGTAAAAAAAATTATCAACTTAAGAATTCCTTCACTCTTAACCTTGTATTCATACATAATACAATTATCTATCTAACTCTTACAAATAACTCCACTTAAGGAAATGTAGTGTCCAAACCTACACCATTGATTTCTTTTCCTTTTATTTTCATGTCTTGAGAAGAACTAATTAGGCTCTGAGCACATCCATAAGTAAGAGTAAAGAAGTAGCAGAAGTTGGTGACTTTAGAATGCATATTTCAGAATCCAAAAGCTAAAAAAAATTTTACGCATGCCAACAACAAACAAAAAAATTATACCATTCATCTATCTTATTTGATTACCAATCTGAACATAAAAACTTACCTACTTCTAACACAAGTTTCTCCTCCACACCAAATGCCTCTGCTTCACCCCAACACCTACTGATTCCACTCCAAAAGTGACGAAACTAACCTTTACGCTCAAGGTTTCAGCTCCACAACACCACCAAACATGCCTACTCACAAAGACCTCCCACATTGGGTACCCATTAACAAAATAATAATCTTTCATTAGGGTTTATAAGTTCACATTAATCAACAATGCAATATAGCTTACCAGCTCACTTCACATATATAGTTTGATTGCCACAAACCGTGCACGAAATGGCCATGCCTCGTAATGTCCCAACCCTTGCCTTCCACTAAGCTTCTCAATTGCATCTAAATCCCTTCAAACGGGTTGTCAATCTTTCACGAAAAATGCAAAAACAAATTGGGGATTCTCACCCTCTTAGGGTTCCAGCAAGAAAGGGGAAAATGGCCTTCACAATATTTTCAATCACGCATCCCAATCGATTGCACTAAGCTTTGCAATGTATCCCATGGCTTACAACTCACAAAATGCACAAAGGCCACTCAAGATGCACTTGCTCGAGAAAGAGAAAGAGAAAGGGGAAAAGTTAGTCTTGTGGCGCTCGATGAAAGGAGAAAGGGGGAAGTTAGCCCTGTGGCACCCGATGAGAAGAGAAAGAGGCAAAGTGAAATATTTAGTTTTCCCACCTTAACTTAAATTAACTAATTTCTTTTTTCTCTAATTTCAGTTCCTTAGCGTGGTGGTGTAGAGGAGAACCTATTATTATTTTTTATTTATTTTCTTTCTCTATCGTCGGTGTAGAGTCATTCACAACCGACGCAGATTAAATTGTATTTAATAAATTATTATTTAAAAAGTCTGAAAATAGTATTTTTTTCATTTCTATTTGATTTCTTTCGCTGCGTCATTTTAATATTGACGAAAGAGCGATGCAAATGCCATGTTTTTTTTCTTCTTTTTTTCTGCTCTAGCGTCCTATTTTAAGTCGCATAAGCCGACGCATGCAGCGTCGGAAGACAGTCCGACGCTTCTCTTTCGACGCTAATATATGACATTCTTGTAGTGTAATGAACAAAACTTCAACATAAACATTTCAAAATATGCATAAATACACTCTAGTACACAACTTTAAAATAATAAATATCACAAACGAGGAATTGAGTTTCTTCTATACAAAAACAACTATCATTACTACTTACCCTTTCTCTAACCAAACAATGAAGCCATTGAAAAGGCGTAGGAAACCACCCACGAGGCATCGACAACAACGACAAAGACCTTGAAACCACTAACAAAGCCACACAAGACCATCTCCAACACGTCAAAGATGATAATAAAAAATCACTCCACCAAACCAACCAAAAATGACCCAAAACAACCCTTTAAATAATCAATGGACTACCCTCGATAATTGAGAAGGGGGAGATGAAGTGAAATACCCTAAAAGAAACTCATAAGATAGAAGGAAAGGAATAATGAACAAAAAAAACTCACAATTAAGTAGAGAAAACTCAAAAGGAGGAGGGGGACGCGAAAATGAAAGTGAAAAGAAGGAAGAAAGTACCAAATTGAAAGTGAAAACGAGGAGGGGGGCCAAATCAAAATTCCAACAAGGGAACCTTTCCAAAGTTACTCGCCCTTCTCTATCCCATTACATTGCCCTCCAAGTTTTAAAAAAAAATAATATATCTACTATGTGGACTAGTGTCAAATGGGACTATTAAAATCTACAACATCAATGAGAACCTTTTTGTTCTTAAATTTGCTCTTCACTATAATAAATTTGGAGGATGTTAAGATGTGATATCTTGAATTATAAGTTTAGTAGATCTTGATGTGTTGTATATTTCCTATTAAACTTAATATTTTAAGGAAAATTATAATTTGATACTCTTTATAAAATATTACATTATTTTAATAATATAGTGATATATGTTGGTATTTGAAGTTAAAAAAATTAAAATATTAATATTTAAGATTGTGAAGTAATTGTCTTTTACTTTTTTGGATATCAAACTCTCAAATTTTAAATTAAATAGTACAAATTGATACATGTTTCACATTTATATTCAATATTTCTTTTTAGAAAAAAAATCTTCTATTGTTTAATTTTACATTATTTTACCTTTTGATATGAAGAAGATTTTAGACACATACATATGAGATGTTAGTCACTTAAAGCAATATTATCAAACATTATGGAAGTAATAGGAATTGTCAAAGTTAATTTGGCTTTATTCATGTAAAAGGTTTATCAAAACTTTATAAATAGGTTGATATATTTTGTATGACATTCGTAATTGCATATTTCTTTCTCTTTTGAATTTAGACTTTGTTTAGGTACTAAAGTCCATTATCTCATAAAAGAAGTGAAGATCTCAACCATGTATCAAAGGGAAGACCAAATAAGGTCATCTCAGGTTGTAAGAACTATTGATGTTCATCATAGGATTGAGTTGGACCTTTTAAGATATATGGTATCTACAAGGAATGTGACTAATAGTGATTGAGCGTGACAACTGAATATTTAGGGCAATCAAATAAACCAAATGACATTATTGACAAAGATTGAGAAATAAGAGAGTAAACAATGTATTGGGAAATTGTTCTCTGCATTCTTATATGCATTTGTGATACTTGATCTCAAATCCCTTATCATTTTTTCCTTAGAGTTTTGTACTTATTTTGATGTTGATCGGATTGATGACATACTTGTGGTAAGTCTACTACAAGTATTTTATATTTTTCTGGAGACTCTAATATCTTAAAAGAGTAAGAAATAAAATATTTTGTTTCATTCTCATTTCTTTTCTAGAGTTGAATATCATATTATGACTTAAATTATTACTTATTTTAGTATCGTTGACTTTTTTCATATAGTTGACTTTTTTCATATAGATGTTTCTTTTCTTAGAGACGACTAAATTATTAGGAAAGAAAATTGTATTGTTATTATTATAATTGTCATTTTATTTAACTTATAATAAGCATATTGTGTTTTAGTTCTTTATAAAATCTCACTTTATTAAACATTTGTATATTTTTAAGTGACAAATTCTTGTTTCGTATTAATGCATTGAGTTTGAGAAAATATTAAACAATATTAATGTATATTAGTTAAGAGTAATTTAGTTTTTATGTTTGATTATGTTTTATATTTATATGTTTGTTGTATCTTCTCTAATAGAGTTAATATTGGAAAACTTATTTCTCGTTTTTATCTAATGTATCATACCATCCTTCTTTAGTTATGAACATATCTCTTAATATTTTCTTTTGCTTGTATTAGTAATCAAGCAGCCAAGATTTTTTTATTGTTGAGCACATAGGTTGGATAGTTGCACGCTTTCACACTACAGATAGAAGACAATCTACGCCACTATCAAGAGTCAAAAGAGTCTCTCTTCCCCATCCCCATAAAGAAAAAGATGCCATGGTGCCTTCCAAATTCCACAATCATTTGCACATTCTTATACAAATCCACATCATTTCATAAATCAAGATATAACTTATAAGGATAAATAAATAAAAAGATAACCTTTTTTGAACATATAAACTGAATTAAAGGATCTCTCTTTAATTTTACCCACACTTTCCTTTTGGGTGAAAAGATAAACAGAAAGACTTTGGTGACACAAATGTTTCTCCATATATGTTTAAGGACTTTGATGGCTCTGCACCACAATAAAGATTCTCTTTTCACTTTCGCAATAATTATTATAAAGTTAATTGATTAATCATATATTATAATTAGAGAATAATGTAAAATTATTTCAATTATTGATACACAACACTCATCTAATTTCTTTTACCAAAATTGGTACAGTTTTTTATAACATTTATCACTGTAAGCAATTTTTTTTTTAAATTATACAAAATTATATTTTTCAAACACAACTTTAAAACAAAAATGAAATCGTATTTTAAAATCATAACATTTAATTTCTTTCAACTGTATTTTACATACGCAACTTTAATGGAGCCCCATTTTGAAGCGGTGTTTTAGAGCGATGGAAGAGTTGGTGATGTGGGGATTGTGTGGTGGTACTTTGGTAGTCGCAGTGTATAGGGTTGGTGATGGTGCTAGGATATTTTTACAGGAGTGTAATACTTTAATTTTTTAGTTTATTATTTTAATCACTATAAGATTATCACATCAAAATAAATGATTTAATAATAATTAAAATAATAAATTAAAAATATGTAAAAAAATGTGAAATAAAAAAAAATTAAAAGTATGTAAAAAAATGTGAAATAAAAATACATTATCCTTTTTATAGTTGTGGGGGGAGTGTGCGTTGTTAGTGATGGTATAGTTAGTATTAGTGTTAGTGTTAGAGGAAGGAGATTGCTGGATAGAGATGCTCAGAAAAAAAAATAATAATAATGATTACCTTCCAAAGGCCAAAGGTAGTAATATCAATTTAGTGTAGGAATTACATTAAATTATTTTAAATAAAATGAAATTTGAATTTAGAAAACAAAAATCGAATTGAATAAATATCATTAATATTAAATCAAAATTACGAATTATATATTGAATTGTATATATATATTTATTATTAGTATTATTATTATTATAAATAATTCATATTTTATTAGTATGGTATATACTAATAAGTAAAATATGAAAAAAAAAAGAAAGCAAAATTAAAAGTATGATTTTTAAATAACAAAATTATATATATATATATATAGAGAGAGAGAAATAGAAAAAGAAAAAGTTATTATACACAACCTTTACAAAAACTGAAATTATGTATTAATTTAGAAAAATTAAAAAGTCATTGTTTTAAAGGTTTAATTAGTACTTAAGTTTTTTATATTAAAGATAAATATTCGATTATTTTTTACTATTTTCTTATTGAATTTCAATTGTGTTTAATATTGTACAATATTGATTTTTTTTAAATTAACATTAATATCTGCTTGATAGTGTCATGAGTTGATTTTAATTTTTAATTTTTTGTTTTTTTAGGAAGTAACAATTGGTGATAGGGTGGTTCAGGAAATGAGGAAGGTTATCTCTCTAATTTTTTATGCATAAGTTAAAAATTAATATAGAATTCAATATAACTATAAGTCTCACATTAGATAGACATCAGTAATTTTTAGTTAGGTATTTAATTTTTTGTTTTAGTTTTATTTCCAGTAATGAGTATAAACTTATTCAAATAAATTCCAAAATAAACTCATTTAAAAGCTAGAGATACTTATGTCATTTTAAATTGTTGTATTAATTCCACTCAATTGTGCATAATTAACAACAACAAATAAAAAAAGAAAGAAAATGGATAAGATCAAACTATCATAACCTTAAAAATCTTCCAATCACGATTATATGTTGTTAAATATTATTTGTTACTTTATTTATATGTCTCAAATAACACATTTGAGAATGCTAACGATGGCGCAAATGAAGAGGGAATGATTGTGGTGTGGAAGTTGTAGAGTTAGAGTTGGTGGTGAGTGAAGGAGGAGAAAAGATATGGAGGAAGGAGGTAGAGGGATAGTGTGGGGAGAAAAAGGAAGGATATGATGAAAAAAAGTCAGAAAAAATAAAGAAAACAAAAAATTCAACAAAAATTTAAAAATAAAATAGAAATTGAAGATTTTGACATGTGAAATTATTGTGACATCGTCTGTGATTTAATGGAAGAGTTTACATTCTAAAATTTTAAACCAAACTACTAAATAAATCTATTTTAAAACGCAACTTTATCTTTATATATATATATATATATATATATATATATATATGTATATATATATATTTATTTTGATGTCACGTTTTTCAAATACAACTTATTCATTTCTATCGTTCTTTAAAGGTTTATCAATTCGATAAATTTTATTAAAATTACATTAATTTCATCAAAAAACACCCTACTTTGTATATTTATTTCCTCTTTTGTATATTTATTTGTACCTAGAATGAGTCTAGTTTAAGAAGCCATTTCAAGTTTGAGTTCTTCATTATACTTCATCTAATATTTTTTTGAAAAACCCAAATTAAAAGTATTGTTTAGTATTCTTAATTTTTCATAGAATTATAAAATAGTTTTTACTTTTTTATAAAATACGTATAGAATATCGAAATCACCTACTTCATATGGTCAAACACAGAGTTTAAAAAATCTAATGTTTGTCAAAATAAAATTGTATTATTATTTTTTTTAGACCAATAAAACAAACACTGTATAATATTCTTGTGATGTCTGTTGTAAAATCGTGTACACCTTTCTATTCTTTGATCAAATGTGTGAAAAAATATTCCAATCAAATCAGAAGAATTTTTTTTTGTCAAAAAGAAATAGGAAATATGAAAGAGTGGGGACTCATTATTTACACCAAGTAAGTCCAGAAGAAGAATGGAAAAAGCGAAGCACAAAAGCTCCACCGTTTTAACAAAGCCCTTAAAAATGTCAAAAAGTGAAATTGCTACTGCTTGAAAGAAAAGCAACTGCATGTGAAAATCGCTTCTAGAACTCCCAAAAAGGCTTGGAAAACGTGCTTCTACAGAAAAATAAAGCACTCCATCGATACGTGCGGGTTCTCGAGGCACTCTTCCGGCGACACGACGTCGTTTTTCTCCCCACCTTCTTCACTCTCGCCTTTCTTTTCCTTCTCATTCTCTTTCCCCACCGCAATCTCCGGCGCAGTCTCTTTCTTCTCAGCCACACTCGGTGGCGCAGACTCTTTCTTCTCAGCCACACTCGGTGGCGCAACCTCTTTCCGGCTACCGCCTGCATTCACCTTCCCCGTCATAGCACGTGCCGGCGACCTCGACCTCCGACCTGAACCTTCACCGGAGTCCCGCCGGATGGCAGCGGCGCCGGTATTTCGCCTCCGATTTGCCGCCGTGACGGGCTCCCTCGTTTCCCTTCCCCGAATTGGCCTGGAACCGCCTTTGATTTTCTTCTCCGGCGACGGCTCCGACTTCCTAGCCGGAGACTTGAGCCTACGGTCTCTCCCGCCGGCGAAGTTGCCATCTGGGGCGTGGGGTCTCTTCCTGGACGGAGACCGATCCCACTTGTGGACTTTGCTGGTTGCTTCGTCTTCTTCTCTCACCTCGGTGACCGTTGTAGTCGTAACGGTGGCCGTGGTGTTGGTTGTGGCGGCGGAGAAGCTCTCGCTCATACTGCATGTTTCCGAGAGCTGAGAAACAGGCTCGGAGTGTTCTTCGATGGGGAGCTTGGTTTCAAAAATGGGAAGTGGGTTTTGAAGGAGAGGCGAAAGGGTTTTTGTTTCTGGCGTCAAAATTGGATCTTGGGGTGGTTTGGGAATTGGGGTCTCTGACAGAACCTCTTTCACAGATTCTTCTTCAAATGGTGGTGGTGGCGGTGACGGCGGCGGCGGCGGTTGTGGAGGTGGTGGTTGATGATGTTGGTTTTTGTGAGTGGTTTGGGTGTTTTGGTTTTGGGTTTTGGGTGTGGATAAACAGCAACCCATTGTGAAGAATGTGAAGAATGTGAAGGGGTTGAATTTAGAGTGTGGGGGTGAGGCAGTGAAAGGAAGAGATTTGGGTTTGAAAATGTGGAGACAGCACAGCAGACAAAAGTGCAACGGCTATTGAAATGTTTGAGGAGGGAATGTGGTTTGGTTTGCAGTAACTGTGCCATTAATGTTTCTTCTTTAAATTATAAAAGTGACCACTAATATGAAAAAGAAATTTTTACCCACATACTCTCTTTCAAAAGTAAATTTCTCCATTTATGATGTGGCAAGATAATTCTTTAAATGGATTTATTCAGACAGCATTTTGAAAATTCGGCTGTTCTTTCCCAAATCTGATTTATGTTTCGAAAATGGTACGACATCGATTAAATATAATTAATAAACTTTAAATTTATTGTTAACAATAATAATATTAAATGAATTTTGACTTTAATAATTTTTTATAGAATTTTATTTTATTTAAAAGATAAAAATATTTATAATACTTGAATAATAAAATAATTTTAGCATGATAATAATATAGGTAAATGAAATTATATTAAAAATATAAATATTATAGCACCGTTTTATTTAAAGAAATATAGTACAATAAAATTTAAATAAAATTTAAAATTCTATACAATAATTTTTATAATAAAAATAACTAATACAGTTAAATTGAAAAATGAATAAAAAAGTTAATTATAGGATTTTACCAACATTGTATTAATAGAAGAAGAACATTAAATTTTATGCATTAAATTTTATTATTTAATTACTTTAATGGCATAATTACGTTAAAATTATTATTTTATTTATATTTTTTTAATTTTTTTTATACATCAAACAAATTTATAAATAACAACTGTATAACATTTATAGATATTCTTTATCTTCTAAATAAATGTTAAATAAATGTATAAGAATGCAAATATGGGTTAATATATAATTAATAAACATAAAATTCATAATTACGTTGTTATTAAATGAATTATAATTTTAATAATGATTAATGTAATTTTATTTCATTTAGAAGATAAAAGTATCTATAAATATTATAATAATTAATTTATTTTATCTATAAAATTAAAATAATTAAATAATAAAATAATGTTAACATAGTTGTAATTAATAAAATAAAATCATATTAAAAGTATGAATAGTATAACACTATTTTGTTTTAAAAAAATACAGTATAATAATATTTAAATTAAATTTAGAAGTCTTTACGATAATTTTTGTAAAGAGAATGATTAATACAGTATCATATTAAATAATACAAAAATCATTAAATAATTTTATTATGTAATTAAAAATAAAATATAAAGCTAAACTTTTGATGACATTAAATTTTATTATTTAATTATTTTAACTGTATAAATGCTTTAAAATTATTGTATTATTTAATTAGTTTTTAACTTTTAACTTTGTGCATAAAAAAAATTAGGTTAAAATACTTTTTTGTCTTAATTTTCATCAAGTTTTGTCAAATCAGTTTTAATTTTATTTTTTTGTAAATCCAATATCAAGTTTTTATTTTTGAAAAAATGTCCATGTGTCAACCTAACTCATGTCAAAGTCAATGTTTAATATTATATTTATTATTTTTGTTCAATTTAGTCCCAATTTTATTTAAAATTCTGCAATTTTGTCATTCTCTGGATTGAGACCAAATTTAATTTTTATATAAAAGTTATAATGATGTTTTTGTTAAAATTTACTTTTTTATTTTGTATTTTTTTTAAGGTTACAATTAGTTGAAAATTAGAACAAAAATTTTAAGAATGACAACTAACATCATTAATCTAAAATTTTAAAATTAGTCTTTATCCATAGAATTTTCGCTCTAATTTTAAACTACTTGTAATACTAAACAAAAATATTTAATAAAATATGAATTTTAATATAAAAAGTAAATTTGGTCTCAATTTGAAGAGGGATAAAATTGCTTCATTTAAAAAAAAATTGAGACTAAATTGAAAAAAAATAACGAATATAGGGACCAAACTGAATATAAAATATTAACTTTAACCCGTGACATGTTGTTGGGTTGACATGTGAACATTTTAAAAAAATTAAAAATTAAAAAAAAATCACAAAGTGATACATGGCAAACACTATTCATTATCGTCGTTAATGATTTAAACGGTGTTAGAAAAAAAAAACTAAATTAAACAAAATTAACGAAAAATAAAACATATTTGAACAAAACCAAATTGAAACCAAAAAAGTATTTTAACCAAATATTTATAAATAAGAATTGTATAACACTTATGGATATTTTTGTACTTTAAATAAAGAAGGAGAATATTAACATGTATCCTAAGGGTACTATTTAAGTTGTAATTAATAAACATTGAATTTTACAAAAGCTCATAAATAACTGTAATATTAAACTCAATTATGAATTTGATAAATATTAGTTCACTTTTACTTTATTTAGTAGACAAAATTGTTCATAAATATTATATATATATATATATATATAATTGATAATTTATTTTTTACACACTAAAAAAATAAAATAACTAAATAATTATATTTTAATGTTGTTAAAAATTAACATACAATTAAAAATAAATAAAAAATTAAATTAACAAAAATTAAATATTATTTGTTTTATAATAAAGAAGATAAAAATATTTACATAATATTTTGTATTAAAAAAAACGAACATTATTTTATTTTATGTTAATTAATTTTTTATGTTTAATTATATTTTAATTTTTAGTAACATTAAAATATAATTATTATATTGTTTTATTATTTTTTAACTATTTTTTCATCAAATAAATTATTAATTACAAATGCATTATATTTATAGGTATTTTTATCCTTTAAATAAAGTAAAAGTCCACTAATAATTGTTAATAGGGGTAAGCAACGGTCGGGATGGGCTAAATTCTAGTTCAACAAGACCAATCCAACCCAGTTTGAATTTAATATTTATAATCCATATCCGATTGTTTTATTCTTCGGGTTAAATGAGTTCAGGTTAATTCGGATCGGTAAAATGCAAATGGATGTCGGTTTACCCGAACAAAAGATTAAAAATGTGACGAACAGAGTGAAAGCTGATTTCCAGCCACGGTTTCTCTAACTTCTCCATCGTCCCAGCTTCTTTTTGTCACCACATCATCAAACACCACCACCTGCCACCTACGACACATACCAAAACAAATCTGAGTAGATCTAGGAAGATCTAAGCAGATCGAGGCAGATCTGAGTAGATCTGAGTAGACCGAAGCACATAAGAGCATATTAGAGTAGATCCAAGCACATCATAGCATATCATAGTAGATCAAACAACTGCGCGCACTTGCGTGAGACGTTGCAAGCTTGGTAGGTAATTCCACTGCCTTTTATGGCACCCACTCCTCCAAAGGCAAAATCATTTCAAAGTTGAGCTGGAAGAGGTGCTTGCAAGAAAGGTAAGAGAAAGACGAAGACAGTTTGTGTTGTCTAATGTTCCTATACAACCACCTGATTTTGGAAGATTGTTGTCTTGGGTTTAAAAGGTGATTGCCACGTGCAAAAGGCTGAGAAAATCAATGATAGCAGTAGAGTAAGATTTATGAACAAATTTTACTTAATATTTCGGAACGGGTCACGTATCTACAAAAATTTAGTTGGATACCGAATCCGACCATATATATCCACATTTAACTGTATAATATTACTCACACAAAAACGCATCAAACTAAATCCTTATTTATTAGTTTTTGGGTTTTATGGGTTTGGATGATTTTTGAATATTTCTACTCACCCTAATTGTTAAGATCATAATTCATTTGATATTACAATTATTTATGAACTTTTACAAAATTTAATGTTCATTAATTACATCTTAAACAATGTTCTCAGGACACTAGTTAGCACAATCCAATAAAGTAAATTGCATTAATGATGATTAAAGTTAAAATTCATTTAATGTCACATTTCATTTTGAACTTTTGTAAATACATATTAATTATTTTTAACCCATGTCCTTAGGACACTGGTTAACAAGACCCATCAATAAAATAACATTAATAATTAATAATATTCAATACTTTTTAATTATATTTAACTAATACCTTAATTATTCTTGATTAATGTTAAGAGCATCGATTTGCAATACCCTTTATCCAATTATTGTTTCCATTCATTTAAATAATTGGTTTTATCAATCCCAATGATATATAGTTTTATCTATTTATATTGGTGGTATACTCTCTCACAATAGTGTACAATGATGTATAATTAATTATTTTAATTTATTTTTCCCTGAAATTAATTCCATTTTATGTTTTCTTACTTTTTTTTTGTTAAAAAGTCAAAAACTCACTCAAAATTCATGTATCATCAAATTCTAGAGGACCTTTTTTTCGGTCGGAGATGTAACTGAACATGGATTTAGTTCTCCGACACTGAATTCCCAACATGTACAATAAATAGGTTCATTTGGAGAATTAGTTGTCAATTGGTCCATTAGAAAAATATTTTTTTTAAAAAAATGTATTATTTAAGAAAAAATAAATAGTATGAAAAATGTGGCAAAGAGAAAACAAGAATAGACATGTAAAAAAAATCCAAGCTTTTGATTACCTTCAAATGAAATAAATTTTTTTGATGAATATTAAAAAATATTTTTAAGGATATTTGCTATTAATAAATACAAACTTCTTAATCATTAGTGGAATAAATATGATAATTATGATACTGTTAATATTTTTTGTTTAAAGTTTTTAGACCTAAATGACTAAAATAAAGTTATGAATAATATTAATAATAAAAATTTATTGATAGTTTGATTTTATATATATTTTTATTTATTTATCCATATTCTTTCCAACCAGTTTTCATTTTTAAAGAAGCAAAACAAGAGTGTATTTTGTAGAGAAAGATTTAGCAAAAAGTGAATGTTAAAACATGGGGATGATTGATTAAAAGGAATATCACCTTAATAATACATTGAAGCAGTATATATAATTTATTTCAAACATATTAAAATAGTTGTTTGGGTATAATAAGGAGTTTTTTTTTTCTTTTATATTTAACTTCTAATTATTTCAAAGTAAGAAAATGACCCTTATGATATATAGGATACTTTTGTGTTTTGTGATGATACTAAAAACAATTCTTTAATACCTTCTCTGCCCTATATGGTGGTGAACGGAAGGTAGAGAAATGATGTTGAAGTTTGTTTGTTTTCATTCATTTTTCCCTAACAGTGTCCAACCGGGCGTAGTTGTTTAATTTTCCTGTGAGTTGTCCACATCCAAACAAAACCCTACAAAATACAAAAACATCTTATACAATAACACCAATGCTACACTCCAATCACTTATCCCCTATTTGTTCCTTTCTTTGTCCTTTAATAACAAACTTCCACATATCCTTACAAAATAACACTTGCATTCTAATTTCTTAGTGTGTGTTTGAATTACAAATTCAGTAAGTTCAAATATGGATTTGTTTTTTTTTTCATAGAAGAAACTGTTTATCTTATTCAAAAAAAGAAAGTAAGTTATGTTTCAAAACAAATAAATTAGTTATTCATTAGATTAGATGGAGAAGAATTATAAATTTGTGTTTATTTTCCCAAGATGGAAAAGTGAGTGTGGCAAATGTTTGTTTCTATAGATTTGAATTGAAATGGAACCACAAAATTGAGAGGTTATAGGATAAGAGGGTTCTTGTCCAAGTGAATAGCAGAGTCGATAAAAATACATCATTGTAGAAGAAATTATAGATTTAGTTATATGCTTTTATTCTTTTTATTATGTGTTTTTTTTTACTATGCATGGCATGCATGTAGAGATTTCTTATTGAACAAATTCATAAGCCTCAACAATAGAGATTCATGTGCATGCATAAACCATTGTTATAGTAGATGAAGATTTGAATTCATCATTAACGACTTGTGAATGAGTGGTTGGGTTGTGTATATATGTTGCAAAAGTCGAGTAAAATTGTACATTTGAAAATGTTAGTTCTTGGTTTCTAAAGTTTTGAATTTGAGTTACACAAAATTGGTGTGTTGCATGAAGGATGGCGAGGATTGTGGTTGGAATCAAACTTGTGTTGGTGTGGTAAGAATGGACCGAGAGTGTGGTAAGGGAAAGGATTCATGGCACAGCCACACGAGGGAATCAATTCTAGACTCAAAGAATCAATTCCTAGAAATCAATTTTTGTGTTATTTTGAAGAGTATAATTGCACCGAGAATCGATTCTATTGTGATGAGAATCAATTTTCCATTTAGTTTTTTTGTGTTTCATTTGTGATTTTCGAATTATTATGTTATTGGTGGTGCTCGATAATCATTGTGTGGTTGTTGATAGTTTGGTAGTGGCTTGTGTGGTGTTTGGTGTTGGAGATTGTTTTATGATGTTATTGTGGTCTCGCGATGAGTGTTCTAATGTTTTGATGGAGGTGTTATTAAAGAGGTTGTCTCGGTAAGACTCTCGTGGTGGTGGTGGTGATGTGTTGGTAATGGTGTTGGTCTCGTGATAGTGGTGGAAGTGTAGTTTTGGGTACTAGTGGTGTGGCTTGTTGTTGTTCCTATTGATGTGGTTTGGTGTTTGCGATAATAACAGATCAAGTCGGATACGAGTAGTGTTTATTCGTTATTGCCCTCATCCAAAAAACAACAACCCCTTTTATATATATATATATATATATATATATATATATATATATATAAAAATACAGTTCAAATTAACTTATTAACTAAAATATTAATGCAATACAAATTTGAATGAGTTATACCAAAATATAAATTTAAAAATTAATCTTTTTAAAAATAACTTCAATTCTAAGCCCGCATAAAATATTAAAATATATGATGTCAAGTTTTAAATAATTATTTAATAATTGACCCTTGATTTTACAAAAATACTAAAATAAAAATCACTAATAATTATTATCAAAAAGAATATTAAAAAAGAAAAAATTTTGAGCGATTATTTACGAGTCAGATAACATGATACTCACACTCATCTCATCAAATGGGTAATTAAATACCCATATCCATTATCTCTGAATATCTATTAAGGATTTTCATTTAGTATCTATCACAAATTTTACCTACAAATATATGCAAGTACGAATTTTTTGTCATACCTAATTGGTGTTGAAGATCTATGTTACAAACCGTGTTAAAGAAGAAGCTACTAAAGATTTGTATTGCAATTCCTCTACCTAAGAAGATGAATAAGATAATAATAATAATAATAATAATAATAATAATAATAATAATAATATAGAAATTATTACTTAATTGTATTTAAATTAAGGGTTAAATACATTTTTGGTCCCTTAACTTTTAGTGAAAATTGAAATTAGTCTCTCTGAAAAACTTTGGTCTAATTTAGTCTCCCAACTTTATAACTGTGTGAATTTAGTCCTTATAACCAAATTTTGTTAAGTTTATTTTACATTTCAAATGTGTTTCATGATTATTTCTTAGATCACATTGAAGAAAAATGTATCAAACGATGTAAACAACTCAAATGCTATCATGAAATGCATTTGAAACGTTAAATAAACTTAACAAAATTTGGTAGAAAGAACTAAATTCACACAGTTTTAAAGTTGAGGAACTAAAGTTTTAGAGAGAAACTAATTCCAATTTTCACTAAAAAATAAGGGACCAAAAACATATTTAACCCTTAAATTAATCATCCACAATTTATTTTAATTTTATTTGTACTAATTCCATTTTATTTCAAAATAATTTCATCACTTTTTTATTTTATTTTAAATAATAATTTAAATCTCATTACACTAATTACATTTTATTTTAAATTACTTGTATGACCAATGGTAATCATTTAATTTTTTTAATTAAAATATTTCTTTTAAATTTATTAAACTCATTACATTAATCACTAACTTACATAAACATTCATCTCATTTTTTCTTTATTTCTCAACATATTTTCTTTAACCCAAAAAAATACCTTACATTCATCTCTCTTTCCCTTGAAATTTAATTAAGTCCATTTTTTCAAATTCATCCAAAGAAAACACAAACTAAGATTCTATTGTATAATTTAACTTTATTTGGATTTTTTTAAGTACTTTTAATAAAAAAAATGTAAAAAATAAATTTATTTTACCTTAAGCTAAAATTAACTTATAAAAAAACTAAAAATTGGTTATCCATAAGTTAATTTATAAAATTTATATTATGTAGTTTATTTAATTTTTTTAAATACTTATAACTTAATTTTCACTTATAAAAGAATAATTAGTTTAGTTTTATTATTCTTCTTTCCTATAAATTAGTGGAAATACAGCTGTATATATGTCCATACTTTTTATGACAATAAAAATAATAAGATATGAAAATTAAAATGTTGATTAACAAATATAAAGATTAAAAAATAAAGGAAATGTGTAAAAAGCAGATAAAAAAAACTAATATACATTGTTGTTTGTTGTAGATGTTTATATAAAAATAAAAAAAATTGTCCAACATACCTTTATTCCAATTCAATAAAAGAATATCGATTTAGACATGATATTGGTATATTATTCATTATTAACCTTTACTGGTTCAATTATTTATTCTGTATTTCAAATATTGTTCAAAGTTCACGACAACTCTGTTTCAAACCTTCTCGAAAAAACTTTTGTTTTTATTATTTGACATCGTGGGTTAAAGCCCATGGACCATTCTACAAAATGGATTATCTTTGAAATACCTTATAATGGTTTTTTCTCGCTGCACCTCCATTGTTACTGACTGTCTTCTCTTACCAACCAAAAATATTAAATTATATTCTGTCGCTGAACCATAGCTGCTACCACTCGGTTCTCACTAGAGGGAGAAGAAAAAGAAAAAGAGTTCAATTTTGAAAAAAAAAAAAAACTCATTTGAAAACATATATGCTCTAGAAAGTTTATTGTAGAAAATTTGTTTCAAATAGTATTATTATATATGATCTGAAAGTTTATTCCAAAAGTTATATTTTGAAAATATTGTTTTAGAATATAGTTACATTTTCTGGGAATTCTATACTGGAAATTTCATAAAAGTTGAGATTTGTAGAACAAGTAATAGAGAGAGCAATTTTTACAAAGAAGAAAATGATCATTTTGAAATTAAGGGTGTGCAGTGAGAAATTATTGGGGTGCATGAAGGAAATGCTCTTAGGTTTGGACCTGACCCATCTTATTATTTTTACTTATAGTGCTAAAAGAAGAGTTTCTTTTTACCATTTTTTGCAACATGTATCTCATTCAACTTTATTTTGTCTTATTAATTTATAGAAAATAGATAAAACATTTGTAGTGCAAATTTTTTTACTTATAAATCAATTATAATTTTAATATTTTTATAAAAGTGCGTGAGACTAGAAATAATGAATGGTTCGTTAACGGTCCAATAGGGGTGGAACAAAATGTTCAAAAAATCTCATTAGGATAGTTTTTTATTTTTTTAAACAATGACTCTGATACCATGTTAGGAGTAGGTTTAAAGCCTAACTCAACCCTACCAAACTGACTTGTAAGGTGAGGTTTGCACCTTAGTTATATATATATATATATATATATATATATATATATATATATATATATATATATATTATTAAAATTATTTATTTTTAGTCAATGTGAAAATTCTAATATTTAACCACTTATATTAATTTAATATGATGAATTATTTAAAAATGGAAACAAACTAAAAATGGTTATATTCAACCAGTTAATGATATTTTCATATATTACAGATCTTTATGTTTGGCCAATGTTTGTGGTAATTTGGCATCAATACTAGCTTCTCAAAGAAAAAAAAAAACATTATTTTCAAGATATTTTATCATATCTTACAAATTATTGATGAACTACGGAATTTTTTTAACATTTTCCATTTGTGTACTTTAATCATAGTTGTACAAATTTTAGCCACCATATATACATATGAAACTTTTATTAAAACAATATTAGGAAGCCTCCAAAATGGCCGTCATATTCTTTTTTGTGAAACAAGGATTTTTCATATAATAATAAATTTTTGGTGTGCAGTTTGACTAAAATGGCATAGTACCTATTTATATTTGGTATGAGTTTTATAAGAAAATAAAACAAAACATTTGAATGTCATGAAATCATAAAACATATTTAGTATTCTTGATATGCAACAATTAGGTTTTAGATTTATTTTTTGAGAAAAAAAAAGTGCTTGGAAAAATAGTTAATGTGTTCAGTACTAGGTAAAATGTGCGAATAAAAAAAATCTTCAAAAATAAGTTATTTTCATATATCTATGAAAAAAGAATTTCTTGACAATTTTTCCTGTTAATTGTTTTCCAATGGCTCCATACATTTTTCGTAAATCAATTTAAATTTATTTATCATCAAATTATTTAAATATAAATTAGTTCTAGCGGTGATTTATTGTACATACAATCAATTATTGAAATAATTGAATATTTAAAAGTAAATGTGGTGAAATGATTTAGAATAATTCTTTAAATGTTAAACAATTTGATACCGTTTTGTTTGGACTATATAAGATTATATCATTTTCTTCTTTGTCAGCAATTTTTGTCTTTGTTAGGTTCCATATTTGATTCCTCTATTGAACCACAAACCCCACCTCATGTTCAATCTTTGTTTTGTGATGGCTCTTCAATAATGTAATGTAACATTATCAACATAACTATTATTATTTGCATCATTTTCATTCATCATATATTTACTATACAATGTAGGGTGCAAATGGGATAGGTTTATCACTCAGTCCAAAAAAAATTTCTTTTAGAATTAATTAAGTTAATCCAATATAGGATTGAATTGGTCATAGATCTTAACTTTCTTATAAAAACAAATTAATTTTAAAATATATTTTTTCTATACTTTTAGAATAATACACTACTATTTCTACACAACTGGGTACATTAAAAATATTTATTTAATTCTCACTTCTTTCTATACAATTATATATATATATATATATATATATATATATATATATATATATATATATATATATATATATATATATATATTTTGGTACATTTAATAAATTTTTTAGGAGTCGAAGTTAAGCGCAATTTAAATAAGATAATATGACTAATCCATTTAATCTTTCTTGAGATATTACTATCTTAAATAAGTTTTTATTATCTTTAGTTTTGAGAAACTCCTTTCGACTAAATCAATTGTTAATATTATTTTATAATTTATATGTGCATTTGGAAAAGAATTCATTCTTTTTATATAATTAAGAATGTCAAATGATTTATCATTTTTTAAACCTATAATTTTTCTTAAGAAATCTAATTCTGAAAATAAATCAAATCCATCAATATCCAACAAATTATCATATTTTAAAGATTTTAAGGTTTCAACATTTTTCTTTAAAAAATGTACAATCTAGTGACTTTAATTTTTTAACACTAAATAAAAAACAAAAATATCCTTATATATTTTAAATTGTTCAAATTTACTTTGAAGTGTGGTAATTACTTTATCTACAATATATAAAAAGTAATCATTTCTAAATAATTCTTGAAAAGATTTTACAATTTTATTCTCACGTTTTAATCCAATTGTTTCTTTCTACGTCTAATACGTTTTTAACCAAACTTAGGTTCTTCTAAAGTTGATAGTAAGTTTTTTTTTCTAAACTTGAATTATGTTTCTACAAAAAACCTAACTTTGAATTATCTTTCTATAAGAGAACAAAGATAAATAATCTTTTCTTTTTCGTAAACAAAATTATAACTCACTAAATAAAGTTTTTAACTCTTTAATTAACATTTTTAATACCAATAAAATCTAACAGACACTGATAATAATTTAATTGAATTTTATTCTCAAACATAAACTTACAATTACTTTGATAGAGCTATATTAGTAAAGAAATATTTTTTTGAGGCCTTCTTCTTTTCTTCAACATAAGTTTATAATTAATTTAATAGAGTTATATTAGCACAAAAAAATTGAGGTTTTTTTTCTTAAACATAATTTTATAATTAATTTAATAGAAAAATATTAGTAATAATTTTTTTTTGAGACCTTCTTTTACTTGAGTCCTAAAGTAAATGTTTTACTTGCTTTATCCTCAAACCGACTTTTTATATATATGGAAAAACATGTATTATCATTTGTTATCTAATAATATTAAGGAAAATTATATTTTGACTCTCATTTTGTACTATTTGATGTGATTTAGTATGGAACATTGATTAATGTATCAGTATCTATTCCTTTGAAATAATCAATTCTAATACTAAATCACATCAGGAAGTATAAGATGAAAGTCAAATTAAGGGAGTCAAAATATCATTGTCCTAATATTAATATCGCGGTACTATTTAATAATTTTAGTGGAGATAAATGAGTTTCATGTTTAACATGCAAACTCCATTCATGTTGTCATCAATTAGCATCTACTTATACAGATTCAATTTCAATTTTGGAGTCCAACTTAGTCAACTTTTGTGTTATTCAATTCAATTCAATTTTTCCATGCCATCAATTTTATGGTCATCGTGTCATTTAACACCTTTACTTTATACCTAATTTGGAGGCAAGTTTAAAATTGATTGCATACTTTTATCACTCTTAACATTGTTTTGTTAAAATTGTCAATATTAAAACATACAAGATAAATAAATATGTAAAAAAAATATATGTAGTGAAACTTATAATCTAATAATAGTTAAATGATAAAGATATAATTATTTTTTCACAAAGTGTGTGACTTTTACGTATCACCTTTACGGTAAAGTGTGTGATTTGTTTAAATAAGACTCATGTATAAAAAAATATAAATTGTTGGAAAGAAATTTGACAACAAGAAAAAAGAATGTGTACAGCAATTAACATAGATTAAATAATCGACACAATTACTCTTTTGAGTCGTAAAGTAATGCAACTTGTTCAAAATAATGGAATGATGATTGGAATCCAAAGGTTACAATTCTAAATAATTATTTTTTAGCGGACTAATTTTATTACCGTTACAATAAGCACTCTTAAATTAAAATCTATATTTTATTATTATAATCTTGATGTCACTATTATCATTATACTATCACGTCATGCTCTATATGTGTCTTTATTTCCACTAATGTGGTTTTTTTATTATAATGGTATAATTTATTTTTGTAATTATCAAGTTTAGAAATTTTATAAATTCTGGGTAAGTTGTACCAAGATGGTACGATTTAGCAATAAAGAAGTCGTGTCAATATAAAATGATTTTAATTTAAATGATAGTATGGGAAGACTTCCTTGTTGTTAAGAAGTCGTGTCAAATCGAGACGATTTTAGTTAATTGTCTAAGCAAAGTCGTGCAATATGAGAAGACTTCAGTATTAAATTTTTAATGAAGAAGTCGTGTCATATTAGAGAGACTTCAGTATTATATTGGTAATGAAGAAGTTGTATCATATTCGGACAACTTCAGTTGGACAGAATAAAAATTAAATATTTTTTAGTGATATTAATTAGTTAAATAATAAAGCATATAAGTAGTTAAAAATTTCATGATGATTTTTTTCATTATAATAGGACGTGAAAGTTATTTATGAGAGTCTGTGCCACAAGGAGGTCTTCTTCGTTGTCATCTAGGTCTTATTTGAGATCTTATTTCAACCTGTTCAAAATGAAGATTATTGGTCTACTTAAACTGGTCCAAATTTAACTGACTCTCACATGCGATACAACAAACCAGGAAGACGAACTACAACTGTATCCACAAAGAAAATAAACCAAAGAAATGTTCATTTTGCAGAAGAAGTATTGGTCATAACAAAACCAACTGCCCAAATAGACATTGAAATTTTATTTTATGAAATTCTCGTAACTTCAGTTTATCGACTTTGTTGTTCACTTTTATTTTAATATCACTACAAGAAAATGCTTTATTAGTATCCAATTTTAGTGACCATAAGTTGTTAATTACTATAATGACTAATTTAGATACAAGTTTACAAAGTACAAAAAATTATCGGTTACTAAAATAGTTACTATTATGAATAAAAAATTATAATTAGTCACTAAATTGGTTTTTAAAATTAGCTACCATAGTTTTTACTACCAAAGGAAACTAGTTACTAAAAATTAGCTACCTAAGTTTTGGTCACCAAAATAACTTAGTTACTAAATTGGTCTCTAATTAATTAGTGACAAATTTAGTGACCAATTATAATTTTTTATTTATATTAGTGACTATTTTAGTAACCAATAAATTTTAATTTTGTAAATTGGTATCTACATTGGTCACTAT
>Ga0214542_1000170_pt1 | contig 99170 bp, 51 predicted proteins | sample CNSS1metaG_FD_160096 | JGI IMG/M metagenome (GOLD analysis project Ga0214542, IMG submission 160096) | Root nodule microbial communities from cowpea collected in UCLA plant growth center, Los Angeles, California, USA - CNSS1 | ecosystem: Host-associated > Plants > Roots > Nodule | place: USA... | reverse complement strand
AAATTATTTAAAGTTTTATTATTTGAATTTAAATTATTTTTCAATTTTTTTTTTCAATTTTTTATTTAGTAATTTTATTATTTATTATTTTTTTATTTTTTAAAGTAATCTTTTTTAAATTTAAATGTTTTATAATTTTGTATACGTATTTTAAAAAATAAAATAAAATAAAATATATAATTTTTTTTATATACGGAAGTCGACTTCCGTAATCTTTTTTGACTTCCGGAAGTCGACTTCCGGTGATATTTTTTGATTTCCGGAAGTCGACTTCCGGTGATGATTTTTGACTTCCGGAAGTCGATTTCCGGTGATGATTTTTGACTTCCGAAAGTCGACTTCCGGTGATGATTTTTGATTTCCGAAAGTCGACTTCCGGTGATATATTTTGACTTCCGGAAGTCATATATTTTGACTTCCGGAAGTCTACATAATTTTGGGGGTGTGGTGTCTGCGGAGTTTGTTAAATGATCAAAGGGTTTTTTAGGAATTGAAAGAAAGTTTGGAGGTGTAGAAGAAATTTTGGAGGTGCAGGAAGAAAGACCCCAATATTATGCGTCAACCATAATATACGTCAAAAGTCTTAAGCCCATTTTATGCAGTCAACTATTGCTTAATGCACTCCCACATTTATTAAGCACAACTCATAATAATAGAAACCATTTTTCACTGCCCGTAAAGAAAGAAGAAAAAAATAATACGAAGAAAAATTATTCTAGATTTTTTTTTTTCTGAAAGGTATTTTATGTGTTTTAAAAAGTTGTTTTTTTGAAATACATTTTATATAAGAGTGTTTCGTAAAACTTATTCTAAAAAAATATTATATTTGTTCTGAAAAGTTTGTTTTACAAAAATTATTTTGAAATATATTTTATGTATTTTAGAAATCGCATTCAGAAAATCTTATTCTAAATATTTCGCTGCAGGAGTCTCATTCTAACTATTTTGGTCTGAAAATTATAAAAAGCTTATCTCAAAATATATAACCTAAAATCAGTTTAACAAAAGATAAATTAATTATTTGGAAAATTTGAGGGGTGGGAGAAGAAATTGGGGGATGGAGGAAGTAAAAGCCGTTAAGTGATTGTCCAGGACTAATATATAAATGAAAAATGATATTTTAATCATTTTTTTTTGACCCATTTTTAACCTACTACTTTCATCACTCTTAGATCATCTATTTTAATTTTTTGTAGTGATGTGATGTGATGATCTAAGGGTGATGAAAGTGATAGATTAGAAGTGAGTCAAAAAAAGTGGATTAAAGTATCATTATCATGTATAAATCTTTGTAAACGTATTTTACTGTCACTAATTTTAATTTATTATAAATAAATTATAAAATTGAGAATGAAACTTGTTAATTAAATAATAATGTCAATGTTGCAATAAATTTCAGTTCATAAAGAATATTTAAAGATGATATGTTATTAACATTTTTTCGTATATAATACATTCCATCACCAAGTAAATAAAATTTTTATTTTTTCAGTTTCTCATCCTTTATCTCGACCCTTTACAAATATAATTAGTTTACCACATATTTTATCTAATTCTTTCATAACTTAATAAGAATTTTGAAAATAATGGAATTACTTGACAGTTTTAGCATGAAAACTCTCGTTCAAAATTAAGAGTTTCATTTCTTTTTCAACATTGATTAATTAAATACACTTGGAAAAAAAAAAGAGTCCGAAGTATGCAAATTATTTTTAAAACTACTTCAATTATTTTTAATCAATTTTTGCCCAATAATTAAATAACAATATTTTCACACAAACTGTTTTTGAGAATATGTTTTTAAATCACCCTCTTAGTTTTTTAATGTCAAGTATCATCAAATGTTTTCATCATAATAGATTTTCCATATAAGAATGTTTAAAAAAAATAACATTACATTCTTAACAAAAATCTTAATCTAACTCACATCTCGGAATCTAAATTATAGCATAAATCACTAATGAATTTATCTAGAAGAAAGTTCATCAGAATATTTAACACTTATGAAAAACGAGTTTAATCCCACATGAAATATTGATATTAATTCTAATCTACTTCATTAACGAGTTTATGAATTTTTATTTTTTTATGATACTTAACTTTATGATTTACATACAATATAAAACTTAGACTCGTTTTTTTCATTTATTTTTATGTAACTTGAAATATTAATTTTCGTGAAATTAAACATTTTGATGAATGTGGACTAAAAAAACTCAAATCAAGGTTCAAAAGTAAACTACAAGGAATTAATTCATTTGATAACATCTTAAAATCCCCACAGTTTAACTAATTCATTAAAATCACAATAATGTAATCTTTAAAACTTCACATGCAAGACTTATAAACAAGTATTCCCTTATCTGTGTTTTTCTTGTGAATTAGGGTTGAAGAGAAAGATGAAGTAAAAATACCAAAACCTTATATAACCTCAATAAATCAAAATTATAATAAAAATTCATCCCAACATCAATTTAACTCCAAAAACGTCCCTTCTACTTCCTAAATATCTGAGACCCTGGTCCAAGCATGCCTAGTACTATAACGTCATTGGGAAAAAGATTTTAAAATTTGGGGTTGAAGAAGAACAACGAGGAACATAGGAGAAAATGAGAAATGAAGAAGGATAATTGATTCCGTGGAAGTTGAGAAAAGAAGGAAAAACTTTATTAAATTGAATTGAAAAAATATGTTTAAATTTTATAATGACAAAAATAATTAAATTTTGTGTGATCTAGAATCAGTGAGTAAACAATACACGGTTTTCGTTTTCGATTAATATTAATTTAAAATTAAATATATGATGATTCGGGTTGTCCTTAACATAGATCGACTCAAATGGATTTTTACTTCAGTTTGACTGAATTTAACATTTTAACTCATGTTCACTCAATTTAATTTAATTTTCTTACTTAATTTTTATCTGACCTTAGCTGCCTTAAGCTGATTTGGCTCAATCTTATCTTAATTGTCGTAACTTGACTTAAACATCTTTATTTTAAATTTTCAAAACCTAAAAAATATTCAAATATAATTTTGATGTAAATCAGTTAAATAGATTGAATTTAAAATAAGCAAACGTAAATTTAAATTATTATTATAGGTTGAATTTCAGAATTTGATTCTCTTAACTACACCTAATAAATATAACCTAATTAGGACCTTACAGATATGAATGTCGTTTTTCTTTATATATACTTTTTTAATCTTTGAGATTTAATAGTAGTCCACACTAAGAAGAGTTATTCTTTAATGTTCAAGTCACATTGAAACTGAATGTAATAATAAATGTGTATTTAGTGAATAATTATAAAGAAAAGTTACAAAATATTTTTTATTATAGTTAATTCTACATTCCATCTAAAATTCTTTAGAAAATAAAAATATGTTACGTATATATACACAACATATAATTTAGAATTATTTGTGCAATTCACCTTATTGATAGTGTTTTTATCTCTTTAAATGTTATTTTTCTTTTATTTTTTTACGGTAGGTGTTAAAGTAAGTCAACCTAACTCATACGAATTGTTTTATTACGGATCGAGCTAAAAAAATTTACTTCAACCCGACTCATATTTTTGGTAAGTCATAAATTTTACAATCCGGTCTGACTCACAACAAGTTGGTAGGTTAGTGGATTGACCACTTACAATTTTTTTTTTTTTGCAATTTATTTTTATATATTTATTGCATTACAATGAGAGTGAATTAACTCAATTTATTTATTGTAATAGTTGAATCAAAGTGTTCAATTAATTCTCAAAGTATTATAATAGAGATAATCGTTAAAAATTAAAGTATCAACATATATAATTTCACAAACAAATAAATCAAACATTCAAGCTATTCAAATATTATAAAACAACTCATATAATTACAAGTAGTAAATACGTATAATTTTTTAAAAAAATAGTGTAAAAAATTGAATTATTGGTGAGTTAAGTGAGCCGAGTTCAGTTGAACCCACTTTAGAAAAAAAAGTGAAATTTTCTCTATCTAACCTGACTTGAACCTACGGTGAGTTAAGTTGTTAAGTTGACCTACAGATTGAAACCCATTATGACATCTCTAAAAATTAAAGAGTTAAATATGCTTTAATCTCTCAATTTAAACATGAATGGAAGTTTTTTATTATTTAAACTTTAATATATTTTATTTTATAAATTTTAAAAATAAATAAATATAGTCTTTTAAATAAAATATTTGACTAAAATAACATAAACAACTCACATGTTAATAATACTGTTTTAACACGTTAAAAATATTTGTCACAGTTAAAGTAAAAAGATTATATTTATTTATTTATAAAATTGGAAAACTAAATTATATTTGTGAAATAAAACAAAATCTATTTCACACCTAAATCTAGCGATTACAACATATTTAACTAAATTAAAATTAAAAGATACACCTAAATTTAGAGATGAGAACTGTTTAACTAAATTAAAAGATACCCCGAGATATAAAAGTCATTATGTATTAAAATGGAGAAATTAACGTGGCGGTGGGATTAACATATTTATCATCTTTTGAAAAAATATTCAACTAAACTAAAAGTATTTTCCAAACTTCTATTTTTAATTGAGTAGGATTTAAGAATGAATATATTTGTAATTGCTTACTTAACAATAAATTTTCTTTTTATAGTTAAAGTTATTAATTTTTTAATTATCTTTAAAATAAAAAAATAATTTTAGTTTTTAATTTAAGAGAATCTTTTTTTGTTATTTTCTGTTGTTAAAAAAAATTGTACACCACTGAATTGGCATTAAATTTCATTAAACTTAGTTAAGAAGCCTGAATTGATATTTTTAACCAAAATGAATTATTTTATAGTTTAGTTTGATCAATTGAATTTTAATAATAATAAAAAAACTACTGTGTCAAAATAAAAACACATATTTTTACCATATTTAAAGATCTTGTCTTATTATAATTTAAATGAGATAAATAGAATAAAACAACTTTAACAAAAATATCCATTTTAGCATGACTATTTACTCTTTCTCATACTCAACTTTTAATATTTAAGAATTATACTAAATCTGGAGTAATTCAAATTGATATGAATGATTTTTTAGTAATTATTACAATCAAGAACTTTAACAAATTCTGAAATATTTTACATTTTTTTATTCATTAGTTACGAGATTAAATATATTAGTAGGATGTTTGTTTTCTTACAGAAATAATTTTAAAATATTATACCATTTATTTAAATGTATTTTGTAAGACTATTATTTTAAATTTTTATCTACATCTGTATAAAAAAATAAAATTTTAACTAAATATTAATTCTTTTAAAATTAAACTGACAATATCAATAATTCAATTTGAACACTAATGTTTCATTACAACAAAACATATTCATTTACATTTACATGTAATAACAAAACATATTTATATATAAAAAACACAAAATTGAGAAGGAGTAATAAAAAATGATGGCGGTTAGGGTTACTGTAAGGAATCAGTTCGATTTCAAGTTTCAACAGAATAAGAAGAAAGCAAAAAGTCATGTAATTGAAAAAAAAAAAAATATCATTATTCTTTTTTTTTTGTTATGCCTTTGTTTCCTGTTGCTGCTCAACCCTGTCTTTCTTTCTCTCACTTCGTCTTTCTCTCTCTAAAATCTCAGCGCTAGAATTGTGCCTTCTTGACAAACTTCTGCACTTTGATTCCAGGTTTGTCAACTCCTCATCGATCCACGGCATCGCTTTTTTTCTTTTACCTCAGCTCAATCTTTAACTGAGCTTCGTTTTTATTGTTTATTGCGTCAGGATTTTGATTAGTGAGTTATTTTTTTGGGTGACTTCTGGGAAATACTGTCCAGGATCTTCGTGTTTTTCGGTGTTGATTGTTTGGGGGAATATTCTATTTTTGGGGTTCATGCAATTGGACCTCATCGAACTGGTTTTGCTACCTCGTTGAGCTTATTTTCTTAATTCAAGCTTCTTTCAATTAGTTTGAATCTTTGTTCTAGGGTTTTTTATTGATGATTGGGGTTTTTGGCTTGGTTTCGTGTTCTGCTCTGAATATTTTTTTGGAGGAATTTACATTGGAGAAGGTAGTGTTTCATTAGGTTAATCGATATGGTTCAGGGGAAGGGGTGGGTTTGTTTTCTTGTGTTCTGAATTGGGATTATCAGTTATTGCGATTTTGAATTTGTTCCTTGACAACGTGCATTGGTTATGACTATGGTTATATTTTGTAGAACTTTTTAGATGTAGTTGCAAATGAATACTTATTGATTTATTTTTTGGAGTGATTTACTGTCTTGTAATGCAAGGTGGGGGTTTAAGGGCTGATTTTGTCTTTGTTTGTCTGATTGTTATTCAGTTGGCGTTTTAAGAAGGCAGTTAGTGAAATATTTCTTAATCAGGGAATGACTGGGATTGTGAGTGAGGAGTCTGGTGTGGGAAAGTCTGTGGAGGGAATTTCAAATGAGCAGCGATGTCAATCCGGGGAAGCATTGGCAGAATGGCGTTCTTCTGAGCAGGTGGAAAATGGAATCACATCTACCTCTCCCCCTTATTGGGACTCTGATGATGGAGATGATGGTGACGATTTCTTTTTCTAATTTTAACTCTATACGTTTTTTTTTCCTTACATTTTTACATTGTTATATTTCATGTTTGTGTCTGCTTTTCTGTTCGAGCTTAGGATGGTATTGCTGTCTGTTTTCTGTTTCGTTTTGTTTTTCCCCTTGTAACAAAAAAAATAAAAATAAATAAATAAAGAGATTGTATTATATGAAATCAAGAATGCTCAGATCAGGTTTGTATTATATGAAAATATTTTGCTCCTTGGTATTTTGATTGATATCAGTGGTTTAGTGTGTTTATTAATTTGTATGGATGGGTGATTAAGAAGGTAGTTATTTAAATCTTAGGCTACGCAGATGTCATTTTAATGTCATGGCCTTTTCTCATCTTAAAGGTTAAAAATTACTATTTGCCTGAAGAATTGTTTAAAGTCATATTTGTTTTTCTCTTCATAGGACCAAAACCTTCGGAGTTATTTGGAAGATATACATGGAAGATAGAAAAGTTTTCTCAAATTAACAAAAGGGAACTTCGCAGTAGTCCATTTGAGGTTGGCGGCTACAAATGGTATGAGGTGTTACATATCATTGGACTTACATAGCTTTTGTTGTGATTTAGAACTTAACTATCATGAGGGGGAGCCCGGTGCAGCAGTAAAGTTGTGCCTTGTTGACCGGTTGGTCATGGGTTCGAATCTGGAAACAGCCTCTTTGCATATGCAAGGGTAAGGCTGCATACAATGACCCTTCCCCATACATAGCAAGTAACCTTTTAGTACTGGGGTATGCTGAAGATGTAGAATTTAACTGTCCTTGTTGCTTTGCTTTATTTTTATTTACACCTCCAAAACTATATTGCATGCCGGACCTTGTTATACATTTATCATCTTTAGTCAATTGTGACTTGTTTTATCTTTGAATTTTTGAAGAAACACTGATGGATCTTAACCAGTGTAGTTTATCTCTAACACATCATATGCTCTCTCTGTTGTATGTATGTGTGTGTATTTAAATGAAGAAATTCATTTGGTCATACAGAAGTGTGGGGGATTTTGGAGGAATTAAATCTGTCTAGGAAAAGATTTACCATACCAACTAGTGACAGATTATACATTGCCTTAGGAAAAGAAACTGGTCTCTAATACCAAATTCCTCTTGATTGCAACCAAACATTGGTCCAAGAACTTTTTATAAAACAGGATTCTGTAAAAAAGTTTGAACATAAAATAAACAGGTAACTGTCAATTACAAATGTCAGGGTACTGAGCATGCCCAAACGCATGTCAGGGAAAAGATCTTTATGTGACCTGTGAATCTGAGGTTTTAATTCTATTCAAGCCCTGATGTCCAACTAAATAACTTTATCTTAGGTGGGACTTTGGACTTCCTTAGATGTTTATCAGAATTTCAAGAGCTTTATGTGACCTGTGAACCTGCAATGTTATTAAATTTCTGTTGCCAAAGTAAATAACTTTTCCCTTAGGCAGGGCTTTGGACTTCCTAAGAGGTTTATCAAAATGGCAGTTAGGTTAATTCTACAAATGAGTTAGAAATTGGACAAGGACGTGCACAAAAACACAGTAGAAGTGTCAATAGTCCTGACCAATAATCTGCTATTTTTAGATATTTATATGGAATTTGTGACCCTTTCATATACTAATTTGTCATACAAGAGAAAGATACCTGCTTTATCTCACTTGCTACAGGTGTCATGTGAGGACTATTGTAGTTTTCATGGAAATCATGCTCTTAATTTAATGTTGGTATGTGCAGTCTAAGAAATACATTTTATTTGGTGAGATAGTTTATAACTTCAGATGACATGATGAATACTAGTGTTGATTTTTTGAATTAATAATTGTTTTGTTTGTGGCAGGTATATTTTAATCTATCCACAAGGCTGTGATGTATGCAATCATCTCTCACTCTTTCTGTGTGTTGCTAATCATGACAAACTTCTTCCAGGTTCAATTCACAATCTTTTTCAGATTGCATTGACGATTACTAGTTCTATTTTCTACAATTAGTTCCATAGTATTTGGTTGTGCTTACTTTTTCTTTCTTGGGCAAGACAGGATGGAGTCATTTTGCTCAATTTACAATAGCCGTGGTCAATAAAGACCCAAAGAAATCAAAATATTCTGGTCTGTTTCATAATAGTTGGGTTAATTACCAAAGATTACAATTTTTCTTTCAATATTATTGAAATAAATGCCCTTGAGTTTTCTAGATACATTGCATCGATTTTGGAAGAAGGAGCATGACTGGGGATGGAAAAAGTTTATGGAACTGTCCAAGGTGTATGATGGATTTGTTGATACTTCAGACAATCTGATAATAAAAGCTCAAGTTCAAGTCATAAGGTATTCTATTTTTAATTTATGTTATTTAGGATATTTCGAATACTCAGTCCATCTTGCACCAAGCTGTCTTAATAATTAAGGTTACTTGCCATATGATATAATTTTGAACTTCATTTTGTTTCCTTATCTAGAAAGAACATCAGAACAAATGGATGTCTCTTAATTATGCTAGTTTGAGTGATTGGTCCTCCATAGTTTCATAGTAAATTGAAAGCCAGATAGAAATAATATTTTTATGATGTGAAGTTAACTTTGTAGTGAAGTTGGGTCTAAACAAGTTCAGGCTTCCACTGTAGCATTTATTGCTGAGTTTATGAATCTTGGATTCCATTTGTGTCAATTTGTAATTCCCATTGGTTTTTTGGAACAATATTTTATATTTTCTTGGACTGTTCCTTCTTATTGTTATATATTATACCTAAAGTTTGTGTGGCAATCCTCGTGAACATATGGTATGAGGTCTCATTCCATATTCTTTGAATTTGTATGCATTCTCCACAGAATTTATATTGAGATGAATGTATAGTATGTTAACAGTGGCTCTTGATCACGATAAAATAAAACCTGGTAGATGATGTCAAATGCAGCTTGTCTGTAGTTAAAAGTTAAACATCGATAATACTGTGGGACCTTCCCCTTTCACACCATCTGTGCTGCTATGGTAAATTTCATTATATTTAGGGCTCAATGAGCCCCTTCATCCTGTCTTTATTTGTTTTTTCATTTCTTTGTTATTTTATTTTATTGTCTTCAGGTCATGGAATTTTGAGTCAATATAAAATGTTTTCCAGAAATTTATTTCTCGTTCTTAAAAGTGTGTTCCGGAATGTAAAATGTTGACTTTTCTGAATTTAAATTCTGGTATATGAACAATGACTTGCAGAATTTAAATCTGGGAGTCGATTTTTTTACAGTTCCAAATTGTTCTGGAATTTAATTTCCAGAAAGGTGAAATAAAGAACATGTACGAGGGTATTATTTGACAATTTGACCTCAAAACGGAGGGTGTATTGAGTCTATCATCACAATTCACACCCTCTCCCATGGTTCATTACCCAAATGGCACTGCTGGTGATTTGTATACCCATACCTGATTGTTATAAATATAAATGTGTGGGGTGAATATTTATCAATCATCAGTCCAAATTTGTAAATGCCATAAATAAAACATACAATGGTGCTTAAAGCATTTGTAACGATAGTTTTTCATGTGTATAGATGCATTTGGATGGTTTTTTAACAAAGTAGGTAGAAATATTTTTTTTAATATAAATTCCACTTTTAGAAAAATGTCAGAAGTTTTTTTCCTCCTAAATTGCGTTCTTCCACTACTGAGAAAACTCTTGGTGAAAAAGCCTACCCCTTGTCACAATAACCTGCTTGCATTACTCTGCGCACCTACGCACTATGCTTATCCCTTGTTCAGAATTTCAATTCGTCTGTTGCCAAGTTAGACTGCATCTTCTCTTCTATTTTTTAAATACACCAAATTTCGCTCTTGTTTTTTATTTATTAAGTTTATGGGGCAGACAAATGTCGCAACTTGTTAATTTATTTTTTCATTTTCCTTGGGATTTTATCTTGAAGTGTGACCATATATTCCTTTTTTGTTTCTGCTGCATAGGGAGAAATCAGACAGACCTTTCCGGTGCCTCGATTGTCAATATAGGAGAGAACTTGTTAGGGTATATTTGACAAATGTAGAACAAATTTGTCGGCGTTTCGTGGAGGAGAGAAGAAGCAAACTTGGGAAATTGATAGAGGATAAAGCTAGATGGTCAAGGTACATGTGCTCTCCTTTAAAAATCTCCCTCTTCAGACACATTGCAAGTCTAATCTTGCTCCGGATTGTCACCTAATAAAAGTCTGGATGATGTTACTTCTTTTTCACACTTCCAGATCAATAACAATAGTTTAACACTTGTACTGAAAGATTTGACTTAATTCCCGTTCAATCTGGAAAGTAGAAAAAATGTTAGCTATATTGCATAAAAGATACAGAAGAGGAATGAATGTTATGGTCAAATCAAATAGGTGATCATGGTTTTTATGTATTATAGCTGACTTCAGGCAGTCTGCCTATTTCGTGTGTATCTTGAAATGTATGTTTACATCCTATTTGAAATTAAATATGATTTGATATTTTCTTTTTATTGGAATGCATATTGTTTTCCTATTTTATATTATGTATTATCATTAATTCCCTAGTATCTCAGACGTTTAAGTTCTGGTGTCTTATTTTGTTCTGATAAAATATTAATATGTATGCAGCTTCTTTTCTTTCTGGCGGGAAATTGACCAGACTTCTAAGCGCCACATGTCTAGGGAGAAGACAGATGTAATTTTGAAAGTAGTTGTAAAGCATTTCTTCATTGAGAAAGAAGTCACTTCTACTTTGGTAATGGATTCCTTGCATAGTGGATTGAAGGCTCTTGAAGGCCAGACTCAAAACCAAAAAGCTAAAGTGAAATTGCTGGATGCTGAAGAAATACCAGCGCCACTTGTTCATGTTGAGAAAGACATGTTTGTACTGGTGGATGATGTTTTACTGCTACTTGAAAGGGCTGCAATAGAACCACTGCCTCCTAAAGATGAAAAGTGCCCTCAAAACCGGACAAAGGTAAGATGTAGAATTATGTTTGTGATAGTGACCATGGAATTTTGGGTTGACACCTGATCTGATAACTGGTGACACGGTTGAGCACTGATCTCTATGAAATGTGATTGTATTGGGCTGAGGTTTTTGAGGATGTAGTTGACAAATAAGAGCAGAACAGAATATGTTTAAATGGGGTCTAGACCAGGGAGAAAAGGAAACTGAAACTCGGCTATTGTATTCTGAATAGCATTGATTTTAGGATTGGTTTTCACTCAATCACTACTACTACATCAGCTGGTCATCTGAGCTATTAACCTTAAGAGTTATTCGATTTATGTTTTATGCTTCAATGTTTTTTGCTTCTGTTTCTTATATTTCATCTTTTATTCTGTCATTTTAGAATGATTACACGTGTTTAGAGTTGCTTTGAAAATTTATAATTGAATAATAACAATTTTGCAATAATTTTTTCAACGGTAAATTACATAAATTGGTAATCATCAGGTATTAGACTACTTTAATTTAAAAATTTGACGGGATTTAATAATAAAGGCCTTTTTTCTCTTAATTTTGCAGGATGGAAATTCTGGAGAGGATTTCAACAAGGATTCTATTGAGCGTGATGAAAGGCGTTTAACAGAATTGGGTCGTAGGACTTTGGAAATATTTGTCCTTGCCCATATATTCAGGTAGTATACACAGTAATTTTGTAATGAATTCAGAGCGTTCAAGTTTCTCAGCTTCATTGCTTTTATATGTACTCTTTACTTATGCTTGTATTTCCCCCTTAATCAAGTATTAGAGAGGCATGCATAATATTGACACAGTTAGCCTGCTGATTTGGGATGCTCTCCATTTCTATGTACCGATATTAACAATGATTGAGGGGGAGAGGGGGGCAGGTTGATAATCTTTATGCTGCCATTGATGAATATCCTTAAAGTGAAGGGTCCAGGTTAAGGCTATTCCTTTGAGTTAACATTTTTTGGTTGAGTTCTTTCAGATCAAAGCAAGAACATTAGCATGATGTTCAATGTACTTTGGCTAACTTTTTTCTACATTGTGTGTTTGGTAAATGCATTAGAATCGGACACAATTGGTCATTGGAATCTAATCTATGAATGAGTATGTTTGGTGACACGCAAGAATGAGACACTATAGGACATTGAGTTCAATAGTATGTCTTTTGTGTTCTAAAAATGGAACAAAATAGAACAAAATAGAACAACAGGTACAGGGTAGTACATCCTGGTTATAGGGTTTTTGGTGGAACCAATGAGAATAGAAGATAGCCTTTTTGTGCCTTTATGTTTTGATAGATAACCAGATTCTACCAGAAAAGTAGTTAGCAATTTTCATTTCGTAAATGTTAGCTCAGTGTGGACGTGTTGCATTGCATCAACTGAGTGCTTATCTACTTCCACGTTTTGGCCAATGTTCTACAATTGTTGGCAAAATAGGATGCAGCTGATTATTCTGCATAATACAGACTTAGTTATGAGTTGCTTCAAGTTTAAATGCCTGTTTTGAAATATTAGCTTATTCAGAAGTTGTGATCCCCTTGTATCAATGAGCTTGGAGTTCCTCTACTTTGTAGTATTGCCAACGGAGAATAGGAAATTGTTGAAAATATGGAAATATTGAGAAGTTCCTAATGGTAGGGCCCGTGTAAGCATCCTACCTAGAAGTTAGGAAGAGGCATAATTTTTGTTTCATATGTAGGTAATAGACATGCATCAATTTAGATATCCTGACTATTTAGTTTCATGGGTGCAGTAATAAAATTGAGGTTGCCTACCAGGAAGCTGTTGCACTAAAAAGACAAGAAGAACTCATCCGTGAAGAAGAGGCTGCATGGCAAGCTGAAAGTGATCAAAAAGCAAAACGTGGGAGTGAGAGGGAGAAGAAGTCGAAGAAAAAACAGGTCTGGAACCCATTGAAAATGCAGTTTCAAGGGATTTTTGGTTATCTGAATGTTGATTTCACTGATGCAATGCATTGTCTAGCTCTCTTGTTAGCAAATTAGGTTCTTATTTGATTATCTGTAATGTTGTGGTTTAGAAGTGAACTCTTATGAATTTCACTACGGAAGATAGTTAAACTACAGAAAATGAACTGTAAATGAAAACTGTTATGATATAATGAACACATTGAAAGCAGGTAGAGTTGGTCAATGCCACCGATTTACTTTTTTTATTCTGGTACTGTTGAAGTCATCAACTCCTGCCTATGCTGAACCCCAGCTGGAGTAAGAGTTTCACTAATTTGGATTCTTTTTTTCTAATGAATAGCATCTTTCAATTCGCTTAAATTTAAGGGAAATAAGGCATAGTATGTTCATATATGCACATATACATAATTTCCCCATCTTTATGTGTGATGTGAGGTGCCTGTTGAAGACCTCTCTTACTTCTTTACAAACCCAGCCTTCTATAAATTTCTTTGGGTTGATATCTGGTGCAACTCCACTAATGAAAGCAAAGCAATAATGTACAAGAAATACAAACAGAACAAAAGGAGAGTAGTTAGGAAATCATCTTAGAATATAGATTTAGGTCTAACCAACCACCCTGTAAAACTGGGCTATAAAATAAACGCTGCCTTTCACTTATACATTATATTTTGACATTACTTCTAGTCAGTGCTGGACTTTAGTTTTTAAAAGTACGCCCCTTCACATCCAACACTAGCGGGCTTGATATGCTGATAATATGGTGGATGTCCCTTTTAATGGATTTAAGATAGGTTCAATACCATCTTAGAATCTGGGTTGACTCTAAACAAGCCTACAACACCGATTTGTGGGGTGAGGATTGTCTCCTCTGCTTGCTGGTTAAAATATCAAGTTTATGAACAACTAATAAATTTACTGGTTAATTTAGTCAGTCTTTGGTTAACCCATTCAAAACACCTATTTGAATATTGTTAATCAGTAACGACCCTTTGAGCTGATTTTTTCCTTAATTGGATGTAATTTTGCTACCAATTTGTAACCTGTAATGTTCTCTAGGTTTTTCTGTCGACATCGGCTTGTTATTTTTGGGATTAAATAATCTAATGTGCATGAGGTAAGGAGTTTTGTGGGTTGATATTTTTTTTTTCTATAATTGTTGACAGATATTCCTGTCTTTTTACTACAGGCCAAACAAAAACGTAACAACCGAAAAGGAAAGGACAAAGGGAGGGAGGAGAGGTCTACTGTCTCTGTACCTGAGAAGAACCAAGACAATGCTGCTGATGACAAAAATGATTCTAACATAGAGGAAGGTGTAGCTGTGTCTGAAAAGGCTGATGCTGTGGAAGATGTTTCTGACGTGTCTGACTCTGTAGATGGTGTTGCTGAAACGCTTCAGCCTGATTCAGAAGACAGAGATGCTGGTCCTGTTAATTGGGATACTGATGCATCAGAAGTTCATCCTCCATCTGAGGATAGAAACAATGGCATAGGTGGTGCTTCAACGATACGAAATGGAATGTCCGAGAAAAGGAGCAGTTCAGTGATAGATGATAGTTCTTCAACATGTTCTACTGATTCTTTGCCGTCAGTAGTCATGAGTGACCCCCACAAGGGAAATTCTTTCTCAAATTATAAAGTCCAAAAGTCGCCTAGCAGGTGCTTATATATTTTTATTTTGTGTGAATGGATATCAATGCTCATGTGTTTATGTGATATGATATGACACTTTTTATTTGTAGAGGTAAGAACCGAGGCAAAACATTGTCTGATGTTAGTAGTTGGACGAATGAAATAGATAGTCAGCCATCTCGTTCTGCGGCAGATGCTGGGGATAGTAACAATGAGTCTGGAAGTGGTAAGACTGGCAAATCTGAGTCTGAGGTTGTTGTCCTCTCCTTACGTGATCAGTTGAAGTGGGCCGAGCAGCACGTTGTCAGAAAGGTTGTCATTTCGACTTTGTTGGAACTACTTATCCAATTAACATAAATTCTTCTCTAAATCACATCATTTGACTTTCTGTGTTATGAAATGCCTTTTGTCTATTTTTTCCCCAAATTTTAGTGTTTGTGCCTTATCATCCAAGGTTCGTCCATAACTTTTACTTTTTATTTTCACCATTTAAGAGGAGGATTATAGTTTTCTTGTGGAAAATAATTTCAAATTAGTTACACTTCGTACAACAAAAGGTCTTAAAAATAGAGAGATGACTGAACACCTTGCTTTCCCTTACTAATTTTCTATCTGCAAATAGATGAAAATAATTTGAATTTGCAACTTAAAAAGTTGATGTTTCTATATTCCTATCCTGTTTAGAGATTAATTATGGGAAAAAAGATGTGTATCCATTTCATCTTGTTTCCATCACCTTTTCCTTTCCTTTCTTACACCATTAAACCATTGAGAGCCTACGTGAATGCTTATCTCCAAAATTTTGCTGGAACGAAGATGTTTACATCCCCTTTATTTTCTTTCCCATGACTTGTTTTTGATTTTGGAATTCTCTGCTTTCTGTTTACTGGGAAGAATTTGAATCTTATTTCTATCGAAGTGGACAGGAAATCAGATTTGGAGTGGCAATGACTTTATTTTTATTTGATGTTTGCTTTTAAAGTTTTCGTTTCGCTTTTTTTTTTTTTTCTTTAAACTTTTATCTTCATTCAATATCTTTTTTACAAACGAATAAATTATTTTCATACTCAATTTCACCTTAAAGCCTCTATCTCTGGTTTAATTGGAGCTTGACATGGTGCTTTTGCTTTTCTAATTGATAGGAAGAGGAGTTTCTTTCGGTGAAGAAACCGGGCATCAGAGACGTTGTTGAGGCAGAGAGATCTGTTGACAATGACAGTCTACGAAAAGAAAAGATATCAGCTGTGCCATCCTCACCCATTAGTCCTCCTAGAAACTTATCATCCTCTATTCAAATGAAGTTAGAACACAAGACTAGCCCTACTGTATATCCTGTTCATATCAGGAAAACATCTTTAAGTGGCTCCCCACAGACTGATAAAGACCCATCTTCACCTTTTACTCCTGCATCACCAGTCCCAGCTGTGTCTAAAACCGATATACAAAAGACTTCAACTGCAAGATTAACTGAAAGATCTGAGGCACAAGTGCCAATGATGTCGAGACCTTCAAGTGCTCCTTTAGTTCCTGGTCCCAGGCCAACTGCCCCTGTTGCCTCCATGGTTCAAACTGCTCCCCTACTTGCACGCTCAGTGAGTGCAGCTGGCCGGTTGGGTCCTGATCCCTTACCTGCTACTACCCATAGGCGTGCTCCTCAATCCTACAGAAATGTGATTTTGGGAAACCCTGTGGCGTCAACTGCTGCTAGTCTGACCCATTCCAGCTCCTCAAGTTCAGGAGTAAATCCATCATCACCTGGCTATTCTCAACCATCGTTACATTCATCTGTATTTTTATCCCAGAGCTCTGACAGATTGGACAAAAGTTCTGGTCAGTCTGGTGTTCATTTTAGCTTGATTGCACGGGATGTTTTACAGAATGGTTCCCAGTGGATTGAGAGTTCTCAAAGGGAATCGAACAGAATGCCCTTTGATCAACCCTCCAGGCTCGATGATGCTCAAAATCATGACTTGTACAGGCCGGCGCACAGTAGATCAATGGGCAACATGTCAACTGAGTTCCCAGCCTGTGCATCTGGGCGTCATAACCAAGGGTTAATGGTGGATGAGTTCCCACACCTTGATATCATAAATGACCTGCTTGATGATGAACATGTTATTGGGAAGTCGGCTAAATCAAGTTCAGCATTCCAGTCTCCAAATAATGGATCGCAGTTGCTAAATCGACAGCTCACTTTTCCTGGGGATTTGGTGGCAAATGATGATCTGGGATCTTCAACCAGTTCTTGCAGGTTTGAGCGATCACGAAGTTACCATAATGACCATAGATTCCAAGGAGGGTATAGCTTGTCTGGTGGGCATTATGATTCAGCGAGGGATTATATTCCAGCGATGAGTAGTGTGCATTGCGTGAATGGTCAGGTAGATGGGTTGATACCAAACCAATGGCAAGTGGGTGGTTCTGATCTGTTGTATCTAGGCATGAGAAACACAGAGAACGGTAATTATGCATACTATCCAGATTACTCAAATATGACATGCGGTGTCAATGGTTATACTGTATTCAGGCCGTCAAGTGGTCCCTAAGAGGGAAACGGTAAACTAACAAATGTAATGTGTTTGAGGAAATTGTTGGGTCTTTTTAGATTGGAGTGAGGTTGTAATCTCTCGATTAAAAACCATTTTGTAAAGAGTGTGAGTTATTTGATTCCAGCTTTTTATCCACTTCATGTCTTTGCCTGCCTCAGATTATGGATGAATCATTATTAGGTTTGAAAACAAGACTCTATCGCATATGCCATGGATATTAATCGGACATTTGCAAATGGTCATTAGTTATACACTATAGGACGAACTGTAAATTGTACGGGAAAAATTTGCCCTTTGGACAAATGGTGTTTTTGCGATATTATGTCAAGATTAGATAAATACTTAGTTTAATATAATAAATAATTATATGTATTTTATTTTTAGTATAATAATATCGTTTTAGTGTAATAAAGTTTGGTGTAGTTAGTTTTCCTTGAACTTAGTTAATGTTTAAAATAATTGAATATATATATTTAACATTTGGTATTATCGTGTTTGTTTAAAAAGAACTAGGCCTTTAGGAAATATTTTCTCTTCTTACTTACGGCGAAGTTGCATACGAGTGATGTGAGAATGTCTTATTTTCTCTTATTTTTGTCATTGTGACTATCAAATTGAATTGATGATGATCTTACGTTTGTGTTGCTAACAAATTAAATTCAAGATGATTCTGTTTCGCTTAATATTTTGGTTTTGACTAGAGCTACTTAGAATTTGTGGGCAATCAAGATGTACTCGATCTCATTGAAAAGGTGAATACCAACTTTAAGTATGTGCTATTTATTAAAAGGATATTATTAAATCATACTTTATAGGTTTTATTTTAGTAGTAGTTTTGAAATTTAGAGGCAAATAATTACTGACCCACATTTCTAATCAGATGATTTAATACAATGGTTAGCTGTAATCCATAACATAGTTTGATCTCTATTTACTTACCTGGTGACAAAGTTGAAATAGAGTGAGAGAAATTATGAGTTCAGCTCTCTTTATTAATATTCGAGAGTTAGAAATGAAGGGTGTAGATAAAAAGTAATTGTACAATTTACATTTTATATTTTATTTGTTAAATTATTTAGAAAAAATCAAATAAAATTAATGTTTATTTTCGCACAAGTTGTTAACTTGTAAAAGTTATTAAAATAGAAATTTAAGCATATAATAAAGAAAATATCTACACTTCAGAAACTATTTTTTATATTATATTGTTCTAGATTTTGAAAACTAGTATTTGTTAAGAGTATTTGCATAAAAAAATATTAAACTTAATGAGTATAGTCATTTAATTCTTTTGGTGTTTCATGCTGACATTTTTAAATGTAAATAACTCGACCTTTGTTCTAAAATACATAAATAAAAAAAATTTGATATTATATTACGTTGAAGTTTATAGATTAAAAATATATTTAATAATTTTTTTATTAACAATGAGATGGTACATTGAAATAAACTTAATTGAATAATTTTTGAAAACTGGGAGATTAGATGTACTATTAACAGTACACATAATATACAAAAGAAACTAATTTTTTAAACAAAAATATGTGTGACTATTTAAGAGAATCTGAATTTAAAGTTAAACAAACTTTGAGAAAAATAATATGCAGCAAATGAATAAATTTAAATAAAATCTAATTTAATATATAAAAGATTTGTGATTTTTTTTCCACACCCAGAAAAACAGTGCGTAATCACTGTTGAAAAAATAGCATCAACAAATGGGTGTGTGATGAAGCAAACACAAAGCATATATGGCACTGTAAAAAAGATATAATAAATCTGGGATTGTGGCTACGAATATTCTCAGTTGTTGCTCATTATGCTTTACGCACTATGTCTTTTCTGGTTATCTCTTGCTTATGAACTCAGGTTTCATCTATTTCATATCAACCTCACAATTTATTCATTCCCATTTTACAACTTTAAAAATATTATTATATATATACTTTCAATGTATTATTTCCAATTATTTAATTTGCATTTTTTTAAAGAAGAATATGTTTTATGCACCACGCAGGCAGAATATTCGTATTTCGTTGAAAGGTGTTTTTGTAACGACACACTAACTTAACTAATTGTGTTTCCATTTAAGTTTTAACTCAAAATTTTAAGATAAGTTTTCATTATAAGACTTTTTACACGTCATCTAATTAGGATAATGATGTCATATTAAAAAGAAAATTTATTAAATTTAATTATTTTCGTAAGATTGATTTATAAAATGTGCTTATATTTAAGATGAAGTTTAGAGGATTTTGCACTATGTTGTGTCTGTTGGATTCGTTACAAGTATTGGTTGGTGACAACTTTGTTTGCTTCACGATATCAACCGAAGTCCACTTGTTTGCATCACTCATCTGAATGTAGTCAACATTCCAGGTTCCAAGCATTATGTAGATTTTGACGTTCACTTTCTCAGAATAAAAATTCAAGCTTTTCTTAACACATAGGAAACTGGTTAGTTAAATTTCATTTTCCGTAAAGATTTTCAGAGATGAAATCCATTCTCAGTAAATTTAGAATATCTATAGAGTTTTTTAAATAATGCGTTTCTTTTTTTTCCGGTAGATTGAAAAACAATGAAAAATGGACAAGTAGATACAACGATTCCCTAATTAATCTAGTACGATTAAGCAAAGAATTAAAAATACATTTTTTATCCATTTTTTTCAAGAATAACAAGGATGGAATTAAAATAAACAAAGTCTCATTAATATTTAAAACCTTTCCAAATTTGAAATTCTCTGTCTGATCTATGCATGACCCAATGGGATATCTGCTCACCTCACGGCAAAACATTGACTTATGATTTACTTACAAGTCAACGGCAATTCATTTATTTATCTAATTTCCTTTTCTTCCTTTAATTTATATCTTATAAAAATTGACATGGTATGATAATATTCTTAAATTTATTTAAGATCTTTACTCTTAATTAGTTATATTGAGTTGAGATCTTTCAAATAGTAGTTTTATATAGGTTTAATTAGTCAGATGGTATTCACTTTTGTTTATATGTATAAGTTTGGTCCCGTTTTAAAAAATGTGTCAATCGAATCCCAACTTTTGAAAAAAAAGTATCTTAATTAGATCTCTTTCAGACAAAAATTATTAAATTCATTATCTTAATTAATGACTTCTACCACTAAATTTTAATATAAATATAAATATTTAATTTTCTAAGTCATTTTAAATATTAATATCGTTAATAGTGTTAATAATTTTTTTGCTGAAAATGACCTAATCGAGACATCTTTTTAAAAGATTGAAATTTCGATTGATACATCTTTTAAAAGTGAATATCAAACTGACGTACATATGAATAATTAAATCATTTTAATATTCTAGTTCAATATGCTCTTAGGAACATATTCAAATGTACCCTTAGCAATATTGATGAAATATATTTATTGTGTATATTTATTTAGCATAGCTTTAAAATTGAAATGTAACGCTTGATGATGTTTGACAGTAATTCATATGTCAAGTACACGATCTATATTTCTTTTTTTTTTTCCTTTAGATCATGATACTTGATAAATTCTATTTTTAACAAAGTTTAATAAAATTTATTTTTAATATATACCAAATTTTTTTCTTTCCGAATTATATTTAATTTTTTTTATCGATTAAAATTTGTTATGTGACATCCCATTTTTTTTTAATAGATTACACTACTAAATAAAATATCACACAGTTATAATAACGAGAAGCACTCAGAGAAATATAAAACATAGGAAAGATAACTATTACAGTCATCCGGAATTACTTAAAAGGAAACTTAGGCATACCACATAGTCCTAAGCAAAAGAAATTCAAAAGGGTGCAACAGTTTCGCAAAAAGGTTGCCACTAAGGCAACTAATACAAAAGGCCTCATGGCCATGAAACTACTCCTAAGACATCCAGACAGGGAAGTCTAGGCCGCACCGCTGCTTCTCCCGGATCCATCTCGAACCTCCCTCCCATCTGCTCCCACCAGAAGGTGATCATCGCAAAAGAGAAAACATAACAGAAAACAAACACAACATGCAAGGGTAAGCTAGTGCAATATAAGACTTATCATGGTATAAAGGAATAAGTGCATAAACATTCCCAGACATACAACACAGAGGCACATAATTCATGTTATGACAAGCAAGCAAAACTCTATGACTCAATTATCCGGATACATATATTAAGATCGGATTCACTGGATGCTTGCACTCGTGGTGGCCTCTACTGCTCTGCAGAGCCATTGCCAATGGGTTTCACCCTACCACTCACGAGGTTAGCCTTTAAGCGTCTAAGGCCATTATCCTGCCAAAGACTAGGGCCTCCTGCTACTCTCACCACTTGGGTCAGTTTGCTCTACTTGAGACTCACTGACCCTTTAGAGTTTCGGGATGCGATCCTTACTTGAATCCTTATCTTAATATATACACTACACGCCACCATAAAGTCTCCCCACGGGACTCATGGAATTACGCCTATCACACCAAATTTATGTTTCATACCATATCCACCACCTTTTTCTCGAAACGTCCAATTCTCATGCAAGTTCTCAACCAACCAACCAAACAAAATCCATGTGTTATTCATGCCAACATACAAATTTTTAGTTCATAAGATTCAAACAACCACATAAACATATTCACATTCTTTAGGTTTTGAAAGAAAGGGGTAAATAAATAAATCACAAAATTCACCCATCAAACAAAGAGAGAAAACAGAATTGGAACCACCCGCTGTAGCAGCCTCGCTCAAGTTAGGAGTAGTCGCCCAGGCGAGAGAAGCTGTCTCGCTCAGGCGACTGGCTCTCGCTTAGGCGAGCCTACAACATTGGGTCTTGGAAGGTTTCACGATTTCTCGCTCAGGCGACGCTGTCTCGCCTGAGCGAGCTGGCCTGTCGCCCAAAAATGCAGCCCCTCGCCTGAGCGAGTGCTCGAGGCAGGACCAGGGTGAGCATTCTGATACCCTCGCCTAGGCGAGACGAGCTCGCTTGGGCGAGAATAGCAGAGCTCACCACTGTCAACCCACATGCAGTGGCGGAAACCGCCCAGATCCACTCCCAAACACACATGCAACTCCATTTCATCCAACAAAAGCACACTATGCACGCATATAAACATACAACGACCAAAAACAGCCAAGAATAATTTAAGACCGATGAATCTAGCTTCCCTTACCTCTATATTGAGCACCAAAAGCAACCCGATCTGAACTAAGGGGTACTACAGCTCCAGGAATGAGCTGAAACACGGAAAAAGGGACAAAACGAGCTCAGAGAACTTAACCCCAACTTGACCCACGCGTTTTAAACGGAGAGGAAAAGGAAATGAACGGACCAGAAGCCCCGAAGTTCACTTACTTGGAAAAGAAAAGGTCTTGGTAGCTCGGAGACGTGCGGCTGGTGTGCCCTAGCAGAGGACAAGAGAGCAGAGGAAACTGTTTTCTGAGAAGGGATACAAGAGCAAATGAGTGAACACTGTAGGGTATAGGGTCCTACTGTAGGGCTAGCCTTGGGCCTCCGAAAAGGCCAGGCCCAAAACTCTATACACTGAAAAAAAAAGGCTTACATGTTACATGTATATTATCAAAAATTTATTAAAGAATATTTTTTTTCTTTTTGTCTTGGCAAAAAGTTGTAATACAATTACCACTCATTAAATTTTTATATTTTATTTTTTATAAATATAGTTGGTAGAACTTTATAAATCAATAGAAAATTTTATAGGATACCTATTTGCTAAGAAATTTTTATTCCAAAATATCTTACAAATTTTTATAAAATATGTATATTTTATAAAAATAAGTTTTACAAAATAAAAAAAATACTATAGTATAATGTTTACGTGTATTCTTGAGTCAGCATGAGAAAAAACCCTGTGCTTGTTGGGAATGTTCCCACCAATTACAGTTGCCTTTATGAATATTTTAATCCACTGTATGAAATTTGTTTTTTTTTTTTTATTGCTATTATTTCTTTCTACGTACAATACCTTTTACCTACATTGTTTTTTTTTTTTCCAATTAACTTTTAATCGGTAATATCTCTCATTGCATATTGTATGTGTTCCTACGTGGTAGGAACAGTATGTTTATAAATGATATCTTTTAAAAATAATTATTATTAGATTTTAAAATTTATTTGAAAATTATATTTTTATTTATTTTAAATATTTTTGTTTTAATTGTGTGATGGTGTGAGGATGAATAGAAAAAAAATTTGAGATTTTAGACTAATCTTATTAGATTCATATTATGACCTAACAAGATTTATTATTATTATTATTATTATTATTATTATTATTATTATTATTTAATCTTGTTACCCCCTATATTTTAATGTTATTAGCCTATAATACTTTTTAAGAGAAAATGTTTATGAATAAATACTATTATATATTATTATTATTAACAGGTTTAACCACTATTTATCTATAAAATAGTTGTTTATGTCTATTATTATTATTATCTTATTACATGCTCTACTTTCAATACTATTATATTCTTTTCAATTAACTTTTTAACATGTTATTGTGTTTTTGGGATGTTAACGTATGTGTACATGAGTCTTAATACTTATTAATACTTATGGAAATAGACGCCCACTTGCGTATTACTTTTTTTTTCTTTATGATAATAAAAGATAAAATATATAAAATTTTTATAATTACAGAATAGTCGAAGATAAATATTTTTTATATTTAATATATATATATATATATATATATATATATATATATATATATTCGAATGGTTAAAATTGATGCAAACTAAAAAATATTAGAAAAAAGAATTTTATTAATTGTTTATGATACTTATGTTTTTTATGAATTTTTTAAATACTTATAACTTCAAATTTAAATCTATCAATTTCATAAAATTATCTTATAAAGTAAAATTTGTACTCTAATATATATTATAAATTAGTTTTATTATTTTATTATTATGATAAATTTTAATCCATGATTATGATACTAAGTTAACCAACAAATTTTAAATTTAATATAATTATATAAAAATTATATATATATATATATATATATATATATATATATATTTATTGTAAATTTAGTCATGTGAAAATTTAAGATAATAATTTCCATACAATTTTAAGGTAATAATTTCCGTACATTTAATAAATCTTATATTGATTAGATCAAGATCAAACATAATTTAAATATTTTATTTTCTCAATACCTCTTAAACGTGATTCTTAATGATGTCGGACCGACTTAACTCTGGTAGGAACATTAATCGAAACACAAATAGCAAATCATGAACACAACTCCATAGGCATCCAATATAAATAGCCATACCCTGCTTCACATGTTTCATCACTTCTCTTATTTCCTCCTCCAAGTTTCTTTCTAACACATAGACATAGATAGAAGCATGAAGGTTGTAAAATTTATGTTTGCAGTGGTAGTCGTTGCTGCAGTGGTTGAAGTTGTGCCGAGCGTGGGTGGTAGGGTAGTGAAGATGAAGGAAAAAGAAGATATTGTGAAACAGTACAGAAAAATGAAGAGAGAATCTAAATTCAATGTTGTGTCTGTATACGATAAGGGTCCGGTGCCTCCCTCAGGGCCTTCAACCTGCACATATATCCCTGGAACTGGTGGCTCAAACTGCCCCCCTGTCAAGGAAATCAACATTCTTCCACAAAACACTCACCAAACTAGTTATCCTCGCCTTGTTGTTCCATTTGCTGTTGCAACAAATCAACATTGAAATCAACCTCACCATCCAACAAATCAAACACTTTATGTCTAACACAAGGATCATTGTTGCCTATAATTTATTTTTCATTTTTATATTTTCTTGCAATCTTTCCATTTCTTGTTTAAGTTGTTTATAGTTGTATGCAACAAATTTCTTCTTTAGAACACTTAAGACAAATGTATTATACATAGAATCTTGTTAATTATACTTTGAGATGTGTGATGTATAAATAAATATTAGATTTCAATATTTGTGCCAAGTGAACTTTACTGTTTTGCATACACGTATAAAAAAAATGTAAAATGAAGGAGCATATTTAATATATTTTCACACGTCTTTTAACTTTATACTAACATTGTCTTTAAATAAAAAAATGACAACAAAATTCTGTCACTCACTGTTTGCAAAACCACAATACTTTTGTCGATGAGAATTCAAAAAGAGGGTTCGAGACCTTATTATTGTTATAAGAGTATTAGGAATTTGTGGAACATTTTGAGTAATTTTTACTCTCGTGGAGATGCATGTAAGTAAAAGAAAGTTCTCATCGTGGTGATTTAAAGACTTCATAACAATTCTTTCCCTAAAATAATGACACGTAATCACATACGTCATTGATGTATTTTCTTTTATTGTGATGGAATGAAAAATGAGAAATTGAAAGAAAGAGACATTAAAATTAATTCAAAAGTAAAATTGTTTAAAGTAAATAAGAATTAATAATAAATAAGATAATTTTATTTCTTTATTTTATCAAAATAGTAATTTTATTTATTATTTTTTGAATCAAATATCTTTTGACACCTAATTATTTTAATGAATAATTATTTGAAATTTTTTTAATAATATAATTCTATATTTAAGTTGGTAAATAAGAAAATTTTGATAAAAAGTATTTAAAGTTTAAATGAACTATATAAGATAAATTAGTCACAAAAATATCACAACTCCAAATTAAAGCACGATCTAGTGGAAATGAGTATTGATGAGAGTTTGTTGTACTTCAATCTTTTGCAAATCTATTATACGTTAAATATAGGAGGTTAGATTTATTATGGTGAGAGATGACTCTACAATGTATATATAAATTTTTTATAATACTTTATATTTGTAAAGATCATAAAATATATTTTGTTTATATATGTTTTATCTAGTGAAAAAGTTTGGTTGTTATTTGTGAGTTTTGTATGTTGAAAAGAAAATATAATATTTATCGGTTTCATTTTTTCAACTCCTTTATTTCCATTAATATTGTTTGATAAAGAAAAAGCACGCACAAGAAAACTTTTCCAATTCTTTTTCGGTAACTATGTAAACGCTGGTGGTATTTCACTATTTTATTTTTCATTTTTAAGTAAACATTTACTTTTAATTCATTCTCATGAAATTTTTATTACATATCTATTTATATCTATTTCAGAAACTATATTGATTCTTTTATGATTTCTTTACTGTTTCAAATATTAATTATGTAATTCAAATAATAAAAAAATACAAGAAATAAAACACTATTTATCATTATTAAATGATATATATATATATATATATATATATATATATATATATATATAATATCAATAAATAAATAAAAAATAAATTTTGATGATAGAAATATAAAATAAGAATATCAAATAATAATTTATTAAAATGAAAATCAAAATCAAAAAACTTTGACCCAGTTTACTTTTTTAACTTTAGAAATTTGTGGATTTAGTCTTTTTTATTAAATTTTGTCAAGTTTATGTGACATTTCAAGTGTGTTTCTCAACTTACATTAAAGCGGAAACGTGTCCAATGGTGCAAACAACTTAAATACTATCATGAAAAATGTTTGAAACTTAAATCAACTTAACTTTAGAAATTTGTGGATTTAGTCCTTTTAAACAAATTTTGTGAAGTTTATTTTATGTTTCAAACGCGTTTCTCAACTTACATTAAAGCGAAAATGTGTCCAATGATATAAAAAACTCAAATGCTACTATGAAACATGTTTGAAACTTAAATCAACTTAACAAAATTTTGTTACACGCACTTTTACAATTGGGGGACTAAATTGGAATAATATTTCGGAGATAAACTAATTCCAAATTTGACCTAAAAATCAAGAGATAAAACACATGTTTAATCCAAAATTAAATAATTTATAATTTCAATACTTAATTTAAAAAATCAAATATTATTCATCGCTCCGTCATTGTGAAAATTTCCGATTTTAGGACATCTAGAACAATACCTACAAAGAGAAATTGATTTGCAATTCCTAGATTGAATCATACAAAGGATATCTTCGTGATTTGGTATCAGAACAAGAAATTAAGCATAATTGAACCAACTTGTGTCAATTTTGTGGGAATTTAAAGTGTTGAATTTTGTTTGCAGAAGTTGAGTCAATATTGGTTACGGATGAATTTGGAAGCATTCTCATGAAGTCGTGTGGCGTTCGCAATGAGAGCTAGAGTGAGTTCAAATTATGCGTGCGTCAAATATATCTGATTCATAGTATCTGCTTGTGGCGTCAATTCTCATATCTGTGAGTGTAATCATTAATTTTTCTTATCAGTGCTTGTTTCAGGACCTGAAATTATGAGTCACTTTGCATCTCAATTGCTTGCATCAAGACCCAACCAATCACTTTTCACAGTGCAGATAGGTTTGATTTCGCATCAAATCAAATCAAATATAACTTGCGTTTAAACTGGAACAAATTTAAATAACTTTCAAATTTTCATATCTGTCATGTCTAAAACGTAGATCCAACTTTCAAACTCCGAATCCTACATGTTCATTAAGATTGAGCACGAACTCTGCAGTATCGATCGTGCACTTTATTTGGCACTAGCTAGCGTAACCTCAGGATTCAACTGTGATAGTGATATTTGAGATAGACTCACACCACCCACCCCACTTTCCTCTGCCACATACTATAACACTTTTGTGCCAGGTGCAGGATCTGACCTACTTTTTCTTTTTCTTGTTTTCATGGAAAAGCTAGTTACTTGGATACATATACACTATAATACTCATGTGAGTATTATTTTCAGCCGTTTGCATGAGAAAAACAGTGTGTGCTTGTTGGGGGTGTCCCCACCAACTAAAGTTGCCTTTTTTGATTACATTCTTAATTCATGCATGTGTTAAACATATATTTTGTCAAACACTAAATACTAGTAACGTACTCAATACTTAAAATTCAACTCTAAACGAAACGCACGAAGTCACAATAGACTAAACTTCATATGGCTGCCAATATAAATATGCCTCCACCTTCACTGAGATGCTTCATCAATATTAATTCTCTTAATTCCTCAGTTTTCAAACACACACCATGAAAGTTCTAAACTTTATTTTGGCATTGATTTTTTTTCTTGCTGTGGTTGACGTTGAGCCAAACCTAGCTATTAGGGTGTTGAACATGATGGAACAACCGAGTCTTGTGTCTGTAGAAGACAAGGGTCCCGTGCCTCCATCAGGGCCTTCTACCTGCACATACATCCCTCGAACCGGTGGCAAAAACTGCCCCCCTTTCGAGGAGATTATGAATGTTTCAGAACAAAACTATGAAGCCGAAACTGAAACTTATCCTCGTCTTGTTGTTCCAACTGGTGTTGCTACTAGTCAGCATTGAAGTTCTCTTAAGCATGGAAGCTTCTGGTTATAAGGTTTATTTATTGGCATAAATAAGGCTCATTGGTGGTGAACTCTATATTGGAATAAGTCGAAGACTTGTATATCTCACTCTACCAAAATGATCTTTGCTTATAGTTTATATTTATCATTGTTGCCTTTTGCTAATATTCTGTATGTAATGCTATATTTATAATGTTGGATATGGGAAAATTTCTATCTAACATATATCATAGGACAATTGTATTATATATGTATGGGCCCTTCTTTTTATGTTGAGATTTATGATATACAAATAGTTTATTTAATTACTCAGAAAGAACAAATTTCGAATGTCTTGGTTACTATTGTCGTCGTGACCGAAATTAAAACAAAATATAAAGTAGAGTTGTCATAATAATTTAACATTCAATTAAAGAATTTGTATAATTTCTGTACTTAAAAAATGTATTTAGTTACTAAAAATAAATAATACTACAAATTTATGAAAATATTCATTTGGAGTGATGAGATATTTAATATTACTTTTACATAATTCTATTCGTAGTGAAAAATCAGAGTTATGTTTCTTTTTAAGGTTTTCTTTATTAAAATTTTTAATATTGAAATTTTAGTATTTTAAAATGTTTAAGTGGTATATTATTAAGTTATCGAAATTGGCATGATGGCACAAGGGATTATATACGATAGCACGAGAGATTATATGTGATATACCTTATACATCATCTTAAGGACTATATGCTATACTTAAAAAAAATTTAAATGATTTAAAAAATTATTTTATAATTAAATACTAGATATAAAATAATATATATATATATATATATATATATATATATATATATATATATATAACTTGTTATAGTATAAACTATACAATAATATATATTTAATATATTTTTACTATCCTTTTTATCAAATATTCATCCACCTATTCCTAACCATAAATAGTCTAATGTCTATGCTAGACATTCATACTCATAGTGAAACACTCAATAACTAAAACACTATAAGAAAATGTCTCATTAATAATGAATTATAGTGACCAAAAGTTGTTAATCACTATCAGGTGGGTTACCAATTTATTGGGTCCACACTGATTTAATTAAGAAAAATAAAAAGAGACCTTTTTTATAGGCTCCCGACCAATTATGCAATTTAAAAATATGCACTCCTTACAGGTATGAGTAGAGAAGGAAAATAGAGTAAGAGACATAGAGAAAGAAATTGTGAGTGCTTCTAGTGAGAAAAGAAGGAGTCATCAGAGAAAGTGAATAATAAAAAAAGAGCAACCTTACATCAGGTATGAGTAGAGAAGGAAAATTGAGTGAGAGACATAGAGAAAGAAGTTGAGTGCCTTTAGTAAGAAAAGAAGGAGTCATCAGAGAGAGTGAATAAGAAAAAAAGAGAAACCTTACATCAGGTATGAGTAGAGAAGGAAAATAGAGTGAGAGACATAGAGAAAGAAGTTGTGAGTGTCTCTAGTGAGAAAAGAAGGAGCCATCAGAGAGAGTGAATAAGAAGAAAAGAACAACCATTTTATCTTGTGCAAATCTGTGCAGAGAAGCTATCTTGGAGATTCCCTTTCTCATACATTGAGGTTCACTATATTGTTTATTTAAAATATCCATCGTGGTTTGTTATCCACCTTCTTGGTGAAGAGAATAATGCTCTGTTGATTTTTGGAATCTTCAAGAGAACTTGTAGTATACCCATTAATTTTTACTAGTGGAAGTTTTTCTGGACAAGGTTCTGTGGGTTTTTCCTCCATATTGAGGTTTTCTCACCTTAAAAGTTTTGGTGTTTGTTGGTTCCTCCCTTCTCTATTTTATGCATTTTATTATTTTGCATATTATTTATTTAGGAAAGATTTGATCTTGATTTTGCTTTCACGCTTGGTTATCTGTTATTCTTGAGACCTTCCCAACCATCACTGTATTAACTAATTTATATATCAATTTACAAAATAAAAAATTATTGGTTACTAAGATAATCACTATTATGAATAAAAAATTATAATTGGTCTCTAAATTGGTTTCTAAAATTTAGGTACTAAAAAAAATTTGTCACTAAACATTACGATTTTGCTACCAAAGAAATGAGTGTTTATTAGTCTCTAATCAATTAATGATCAATTTAACAACTAATTATAGTTTTTTATTTTAAATAGTTATTATTTTAGTAATCAATAATTTTTTAAGTTTTAGATTGATATCTAAATTATTTAGTATAATATCTATCATGATCACGAAAATTGATTATTAATAATAAGACATTTTCTTTTAACGAAAGCTTTATTGTTTTTTCTTTTTCCTTTTTCATTTTCCTATTTTTTTTTTCCTTTCTCGTCTCTTCTCTACATCTATCTCTAATTCTTTAATTAAATGATCCGCTTTAGATTACCATTTAGATAAATCGGTGGTGACTCCTATTTATCACTAAATCAAATTCATTCTGATGCATGAGTAAAGTCACTTATAGTTTTTCTATATACCGTTTTTATCAAATAATTAACAATTATTTTATAAGAATGTATAACTTATAACAAGACAAACCGTTTAATTTTAGATGAATGGTAATATTTCATTTTTAACAGAAAGGCGTGTCAACTAATTTTCTAAATATATTAACTTATAATATTTGTTTTATTTTGTTAAGTAATGACTCATACGTTTACCATACATTCATTTGAAAGAAACTTACTTTTTAATCTGATGATTCTTTTCCTTTCTTTTTCAACTTTTCACTTCCTAGCCAAACAGAGGCTATATTTTTTGAGGCAAAGTATATTGATGCATTGATAAACAGTTGACTATTAATGAGGTAACTTTGTATGAAGTAATTTATTTGGCATGATTTCAGCGTATATACCTACCCCACTTTCCTATATGCAAGCTACTTGCACCTCAAGATATGCCAAATGCAGGATCTGGTGTGTGCATTTCAAAAACCCTGTGCCTGTTTGGAATGTCCCCACCAACTATAAACTTGCTTTTACAACTCATAAAGTAATAATACAATGGTTTTATTTAGTCATTTCGTAAGAATATAGTTCCCATTTGACCTTCTGCATCTTCTCATTCAAAACGTAGACGATTCATCTACATCAAGAGAGCAACAAGTTATAATCAAGTCAACACTTGTCCATAGTTAAAAGATTAATAATGATGTTCGATAAATTAGGCTACACCAATTATGTGGATATAAAGTGGAGGAAAGGTATAACCACGATTTTGAAGCAAAAACGGTACAACATGAATTAATCGTCACTACTAAGGAGTCACAGTTCATGGACTGAACTCCAACTATAAATACCTCCACCCCCACATAGATGCTTCATCAATTTCCTTGTTTCCTCTGTTTCCAAAACAATGAAGGTTGTGAAGTTTATTTTGGCATTTATTCTTGTTCTTGCTGTGGTTCATGTTGAGCCAAACATAGGTAGGGTATTGAAGATGGAGGAAGAACTGAAGCTTATGTCCCTAGACAACAAGGGTCCTGTGACTCCCTCAGGGCCTTCTACCGGTGGCAAAAACTGTCCTCCTCTCGAAGAAATGGATGTCGCAGGAAACTTTCACCACCATGCTCATTAAACTTATTATATATGTATCCTCGTCTTCTTCTGCTTCCGTTGAAGCATGGACCCCTCTATTCTATAACAATTTCATTATTGGTTTAATCAATTTAGTTATCATTATTAAGTTTATTTGTAATCTTCTGATGTTATACGTCGCCATTTATATGTTTCTTTAGAAAAATAAGACGATGCTATTTTATACACACACTTTTGTTAACTATACATTTCAGTTGTATGGTATATACATATATATTAATAAATAATGATTTAAAGAATAATCTGATGAGAGTGCATGTGTATATATAGGTCTTTTTCTACTAATTTTATGATATTTTTGTATAGTTTCAGTCGTTTGGAACTTCACCGAATAATGAAAATATATCTGTTTGTGTGTGGTTTATAATGAGATGCAAATTATTGCTATCTCAAAACTGAATAGATTAGGTTTAATTTTTATCACGCTCTGAGTACAAACTGTTCAACAAATTCAAACTTCTGAACAAATTCAAGCTGTAGCCACTCTAAAGTTTTTCAATCATAGGAAATGATCTAGTTGAAAGGTATTGATGAAATAGTATCAAGTTCTGCTGTCGGCAAAAGATATTGATTATTTATTTGTTATTAAAAATGATAACAATAAATTACAAATTCTACAACTATTATATATTGTTCATATATATACATTTTTTGGAAAAATAATACAATGTTGGAAAACGATGATAAGTATCTTCTCTAAAAAAAAGGAAAAACGTAAAAAATGCCCACTTAACATGTATAAGACTTCTATATAAATATCTAATTAACTTCAGTTGAAATCCATTTAAAATAATCCGTGAAGATATAAGCACTTTGAGTGCAAGCTCAAATATTTATTCAAATGCTATTTTACTTCATTTATAAACATAATTGACTAAAATGGTCTATGTTTTAACTTTGCTTTATTGTAACGAACACAAAATGTGATTGAAAAATTACTCTTTTTACTTTCTCTTTAAATCTCTTTTTAATTACACAAATAAATATTATAATACAATTCGAACAAAATCATACAAAAAAAATTAAACTAATAACAATTCAAATTCAGACATAGATATTTCATGTTTTGAAATATGTTTATACAATTATGGTGATAGAATTACTATGAAAATGAGTTAAAAAATAAAATAATTATATAAAAAAACATCAAAACTATATTTTATATGATAAAAATAAATAATAAATAAAAATTAAAAAAAATAAAATGATCAATTTTGTGTTCTATATATAAATAATTTGATACGAACAAAATTATACAAAAGAAAAAATATACAATTTAGCATACAATAATATGAAAAGTATCTTGAAAATATGATTAAACTTAGAACTGTGAAAACGGGCTACCCAGCTCGGTCCACTACGGCCCGACCCACCACGGGTTGGCCATTTAGTGAGTCAACCCAACCCGACTCACTTTTTAACAAACCAAACAAATTCGAACCTGATCCATAACAGGTTGGATTAAACGGGTTGGCTCACTGACTCACTTAATTTAAAAAAATACATTTTTTTTTCGTTCCAAAGAAACTAAATTTTAATTGTGATTAAAATCTAAATAAACTTCAATACAATCCAAAATAATGTTGAATCCCAAATAGAAACCAAAATAAAAAAATATTATGTATGCATTTGCCAACTCAATATGTTGGCTAAACAAAAAACAACCAAAGTCAACCTACATACAAAAAATTGTGTGACCCTTTATGTGCGGGTGGGTTGGTGAGCCAATCCAACTCACCACGGATTCAACTCGGGTTCTTGGTGGACCGAGTCAAAAGTTAACCCGTATTGAAATTTATAAAAAAATTTCAACCCAACCTAGTCTAAACCCATGGTAGGCCGGATTGACCCACGGGATCTGACCCACTTTGACAACTCTAATTAAACTTTCCACATATCAAAGTAGTCAAACCTTTAAAGGATTATAATAAAAAATATTTTAATGAGACAAGCTTTTCAAATAAAACAAAAATTAAGAATTGAAGACAATAAAGAAAATATTTTTTTTATATTACCTTGTGATTAAATACTTGAAATTGAGAATCAAACATTTTCATGTGAAAAAGATAAACAATAAATAAAAATGTAGAGAAAAGTAGAAAAGTAATCAAATTTGAGTGGGTCTTTTGAAGAGAATCACTAAGAAAATACAATACCAATGAGACATGAGTCCAAGGACAATACCTCCAACCCAAGGTAATATATTTATTTATTTTTTATCAGCAATAACAAATATATTAATAGGAGCAATATGGTTATCCCAACCCAAATACAAAAAAACAAAGTAGGAAGAAAAAGAAAAAAAAATCATCAAGAACAAATCTAAACCATATATCTTTCTCTCCCATAATTTTTGTCCACCAAATTACAAGAAAAAAGCATAATAAAAAAGAAGACTTGGAACATTAACTTGATCTGCCACTCTTAATGCCAGTATTGATCCTGCATAGAATCATAAGCACAAAATCACACAATGGCAGATCTTCATCGAAATTTTTGGGGGAGCCAAAATAATATACTCAAAATTTATATATTTAATATTATTGTGACTCATTCAATAAAAATGAATACATAATCTAGTATATTTATAATTATCAAAGAAATTACACATATCTAAAGAAATGTATATAGTTTTTCCATATTTTTGAACTCATGGTAATTGAATTATAATTAAATTTCTCAGTTAACTTTTTTCGATGTAAATAACCATATTTTCTGCAAAATATTCATCTTCCATTTTATTAACATGCATTTGATTCAAAAAAGATTCACAAACTTTCATTTCATTGTTATGCGATAAATAACCATATTATCATGTTTTCATATTCACCAATAGTTTCTCTATCAATTAAAAAAAAATTATTTCTTTTGTTTTTCATTAATACATCTATTTAAAAAATAAGTTTAAGGCTAAAAAATAATTTATCATAATCTAATTAAAAGTTAAGAGACATAATTACTAAAAAAAACTATGATAATCAAATTACAATTAAAAATCGACTATGAAAAATCACATAGTACATTGTTTCTTCTTCTATATTAATAAAACATGAATATACAAAAAGGTCATGAGATAAAAAATAATGCTAAATGTTAAACAAATAGTTCACTATCAAGTGAGACAAGAGAAAGTTACCTTATTTATTTATTTAATAATAGAAGATAAAATATGAAAAAATGAGGATAAAAATACTGAATTTATGTCTAACTTTTTTTTAGTAACAAAAGAAAATAAATAAGCATGAGAGAAGAATACAGAAAAAATCAAAAGACAATAGGAGAGAAAATAAAAAATATCTTAATAATTTTGTTTCTTTATATATTTAATTTTATATTTAATTATTTATTATTGTACTTTATAAAATAAATAAAAAATACATAATTTAATTTTTATTAATTTTGAATATAATATTATTTAATTTAAAAAATTACAAAAAATTACAAAATTTATATAATTTTTAAAAAAATAAATATAAAATAAAAAAAATAAAAAAAATTGGGGAGGGGGGTCGTGGCCCCTGCCTGCCCTTCCATCCTCCGCACCGAAACCACACACTAGTATAGATTCCAAAAAAAAAGAAAAACAAACAAACAAGACTTAAGCAACACAACACCATATACAGATAAATTTTCATTCTACTAATACTAGGGATAAGAATAGAGTCTACCACTAACCTAAACAGCACAAACACCAATCAGAATATGAAAAAAATGCTTTAGGATTTTTGTACACTATCCAAGACCATGATTTAAGTTGGCCTAGAGTGAAAACTTCATCATCTTCAACCCTTGCATTTCTAAAAATGATATTGTTTCTTTGATTCCAAATACACCATATAATGGTCACCCACATACACAACCACAATTTGTTGCAATTTTTATTCATATTATGACATTGAGGGAATACAACACTAATTAGACAAGAATACAAAGATAGAATCTAAAACTTTTGGACAATATATTTATGAATATTCTTCCTTATATATGGTACTCAATCTCCTCATTTTTAATTTAATGTAGAACTTAGATTTACACTTAAATTTTATATCAAGAACCAACCAAATAATTATAAGAGAGGAGAAAAAAATGAATAAATTAGAAACTAATATAAAATAATAACATTTTCATTGTATTTATTTTATTTTTAATTTAAAATTTTAATACACGATCTTATATTATTAAAAGGTTTATAAGATAGATGAATTTTGTTATGTGAGCTCACTTTTTCCCTCTTCTATCCTTTTTTTTTTCGAATCCTGATTTATTGATCTCTGTTTTTTTGGTACGCACATCTTACAATTATATAAATTATTATAGAATTAAGAAATATACTTGTAAAGGAACTCTTTTCTTTTGAAGAAAAGTGTTATTTTTCCTATCTTTGCATTCAAATCAACTCCTTTTGAAATGGTGCGAGCACACTTTTTCTCACCAAATCCGTCACATTCTTTTGGTAAGAACAAAACATAAGAAACAATTTCTTTGCTTTTGATACGGTGGAGATAGATTCTTCGTTAACTAAATAATCCCTTAAGGCACAGTGCGTTGACATTAGAGATATTGATAACAGTACTTCATTATGCAATCTATTTTGCATTGGCTTTAAAGATTCAGATGTAATAATAGTGATTTGCAGTTAGATTCAGCATACCAACCCCACTTGTGTGTGCCAGATACTTCCACCTAATACCAAAATGCAGGATCTGACCTACTTTTTATTTCCTTATTCTCATGGAAGAGTTTGTTTCTTTCATACAGTTTTTTACTCATCTAAGTTAAGGTTGCTTTCACACCTCTTCATGTTTGCGTGTGCACTTCTATCAAAAACCCTGTTCCAGTTTGGAATGTCCCCACCTTCTAAACTTGTTTCTACACTTCTTAATTCACTCATTTTTTTATTCTATGCTACAAAACATGCCCTCTGCTTTCATATTAATTTTGAGTCGAGAATCTAAGTTTAAATTTTTCATAGAAATTTCTCTTAGAATAATGCATAGTTTTATGTATATAATAATTTCTCACTTCTACTGTGCATACTTACATAGAGCTAGGAAATTTCTCTCTTCTTCTTGCTCAAACGTAGACTGACCAATATCAAAGAGAGAAAGTAGTTAACTATCCAAACTTGTTCTCCAAAGATAAATTAATGAGGCTAAACATCAATTACGTGGAAGAATTAATGGATAATCATGCAGCATGTGACTAAATTCATATCTGATGCGTTTTTGTCAAATACTAAAATACTAGTATAATTAATAGTCAAAACCAAACCATAAAACAAAACCATGAGTCACGAAAGGCAACCAATATAAATAGCAGCACCCCCATTGAGATGCTTCATCACCATTGTCTTGCTTCCTCCAGTTTCACAAAATCATGAAGGTTCTAAGCTTCATTTTAGCCCTAATTCTGGTTCTTGCTGCGCTCCATGTTGAGCCAAACCTAGCCGGTAGGGTATTGAGCATGAAAGAACAACTGAATCTTATGTCCCTAGACAAGGGTCCAGTGCCTCCCTCAGGACCTTCCACATGCACCTATATCCCAGGAACAAATGGCAAAAACTGTCCCCCTTTCGAAGAAATCAATGTCGCAGGAAACATTCAGCCCTATCCTCGTCTCGTTGTTCCGTTTGCTTTTGCAGCCAATAAACATTGAAGCTCTCTTTTAGTATGAAAACCTTTCTGCTTCTAAGTTTAATTTAATCCCCGACCACAATTTTTGGTCAAATATTATCTTTATTATATACTGTATTTACTATTATATATCTTAATCTGCAATCCTCTGCAGTTTATGTTATGTGCTTTATTGAGTTGCTGGATATGAACATTTTTTCTTTATTTCATATACTCTTCTTCTATGTTGAGATGTATTCATATATAAATGTTATTTGAAGATAAATTTGATTATGGAAGTGCGTCTGTGTACTAAGTTAATTTACAAGTCATTTTTCTTCCCAGTGATTATATTAGTATAGTATCAATTTTGTTGAACTTCATGGTATAATTAATATACCACCTTTAATTGTGGATTTGTAAGGTGAGATAATATAATTTCTCAAAAATAAAAGATTACTCTACAAAATGATTTTTTTTGGGAAAAAAATATATAAAACATGTAATAGAGTACTTGGACACTCTAATCCTTACACACATATTTATAAGATTTCTCAAATATATAATATGCATATGATAGGCTTAAAATTTATACTTTAAGAAAAAAATACTAAAAAAATTGTACTCTTGCATAATAAAATTAACACAAATTATAGTATATATCCAAACAACCTCCCATGAGAAGTATATAGCGCATCGAAAAATATCATACAAAATAATTATTTCCTATACGTTGTCAAGTTTGGTTTCTCTTATAATACTATAATTATTCAAAATATTCTATGTTAATGTGGACTCCAACTCAGATGGTGATGATTAATTATGTGTAATCTTCTGAACTTACGTGTTTGGATTAAGTTTGATTAGAAGAGAAGAAAATAACCAAATAAAATAGGGATAAACAGGTGACTACGGCTGACTTCGAATTTTGCGTGAAAAAGTTTCTTTGGCCTACGAATTACAAATTAGGGAATTTGATAAATTTAGATAATGATATTATACTTATCAATAATTTATCTTAACTTTCCAAAACCATTCTTAAAATGATTGGAAATTGATTTGCTTACATTTTTGTTTAATTAGCTAATATAACTCTACTTAGAGATGATTTTCTTATTAAACAAGGTATTGCAATAGACAATATGAAAGTCATCGAGATAAGCTTGGCTAAAAAAACTTGTAAAAAAGGACCAAAGATAATGGTATGGATTGGAACGTTTCATTAGAAAAGTATAAGATGAGATCCTTTCCTACATTAGAATAAGTGTTCTTCTCGGTTTACTCCTTTAATGTTTATGGGAATGAGAGTCACGCATACTATATTTGTAATTACTTTCTTTAGTTTTCTTTTATGTAAAGTCAAACTCACGTTAAATATTGATAAGAATTTGTCTAATTTAGAAAAATTTTAAAAAAATAATAATTATCCAACAAATGAATAATTAAAAGGAATTTATTTATTGAAACTATAGTTATTATTGATCCTATGTTGGATGCTAATGTTTGGATCTCAAACCTAATGATAGGATTAATGTTAATCACTATACATCCGAAATATTGTCCATTTTGAAGTGTATACTCCATTACAGTTTTATCTTTAAAAAACGTCTTAATAAGTGAAAGGAGGAAAAAAATATTAAAATCACCTTAAGTCTAGATTTCTAAACGTGAGACTTTTGGATCCGTGATAAGACCAATAATATTTTATTTTAATTATTTATTTTATGAAGATATATAATGTAATATATTACTTATTGATAGTGATTTTAATGCTAAAAAGATTTATTTACCCGTGGTTGCTTATTGAAATGCTTTACATGTCATATAACATATCTATGTATAAATTCTGAACTTCTTTTAAGATTTACAATAATATCCATCAAAGTATGTGTTAAATGTGTGATTATAGTTGATAGTAAAAGCTTAACTTTTATTTTATTTATTTATTTATTTAATATTATAGCATCCTAAACATCAGCAATGAACTAGAATTTAATCCATTACCTCCCTTCGTAATTGATCTCATTCTCCTTATAATATTTGTTATATATAATTTTTAATATCTTTTTAATTTTTAATTATTTAATCAATAACTTTTAGACCCTCTTTAAGAAATACAGTTTTCGTATTATTTAAAGTTGTTGTATTTGACAAAAGTAAATTTGTAGAAAAAAGAGAGTTTATTATACCCTGTTCATCACAGTTTCTTTAACATTAAGCACACCCCGTGTTTAGGATCTATTTTTTTTACTGGAAACTATTTGCTACATTTACAATTCAAAATGTGACTTCCTTGCTATTAAATTATTTTTATCTCATTACCAAAATAACTTATTGTCATAGGATATGAATTGATTTTAATTACTACTTCCTTATTATAATCGAATGCTACAAACAGAAAAAGATAAACATAAAATAATTTCGTATAAGAGAATAGAGAAAAAAAAAAAAAGAAAAAACCATGGAATAATAAATTATCAAGAGTTAAAAATGAATATAGCTTAAAGACTTTACTCTTTTTTTCCATCGGTTTGAGAATGAGAATAAAAAGGTGAAAGAGACTCACTTTTTTCTTCTTCTAATAAGTAGTTTTATAAGAATAAAAAACTACACAGAACATTTTAAAATAGTGGCTAACACAAAACGATGCTTTTATTTTCCACGTTTGGTTGTTCCAGAATAAATCTCTAACAATGCAAGTGATATGAATTATAAATTCACTACTCTCATTCATTTGTTTTCTTACACCTTTATCCACTTTTTTTAACATGATATTAGAGTTTAAAAATGGTAGTGTAAAGTGTGTTTGTGTACATATACTTTTTAAATTTCTCTGAGGAATCTATTCACCGTTGGTGTTGGGATTTGAACACGGGAAAAGTTGAGGAGTTAAATCAGTGCGTGTACTTTTAGTTTGTGGGTTCTCTGTTCTTCCCAATTTATTAAAAACAGGTTGGAATCACTCTTCTTGTGCTGCCAGTGCGATAGAATATTTTATCATAGATAGTGTTTGCTACGGGGTTTCATGTGCCACGAAAAATCTCTTGGGTTATATTTTTTCATTATATGTGTTATAGTCACAGTGTTATATATGCATGTGACATAAGTCTTACGTGTATATATAATGCATTTGATACCATTTTTATTCTAAAACTTTAAAACAATGGTATTGTGGATCTTTATTCTTATACAGTATTTAATTTTGTTTATTCTATCTAATGTGAAATTTTTATCTCAAACTTGAACAACAACATCCTATTTACGAAAGCATGATGATGTTTTTTGTGTCACTCATGCAGAATTTTTTACTCATAGAGAACTATAAATGGGTGAACCTCATAAAACATATTATTTGCATCATAGTGGGAGAGTGTAAAGTAAGAAGCTACAATGGAGTTGTGGAAGCTCTTCACAACTGCACTAATGCCAGTTCTGAAAGTGCTTCTCATTACTGGTCTTGGCTCATTTCTTGCTCTCCACCGCTTTAATATACTCAGGGAGAGTGCTAGGAAGCACTTGAATGCAGTATGTTTAATTTTCTCTTCTCTTTGCTATAATCTATGTTTTTCCTTTCATACCTTTTATTCTGCAAACCCATTACTATTTTATCTTAGAACCCAGTTTCTGTCATTATCTTTAAAAGAATTCAATCAAACCTCTTTTCATTCATATCTGCAGTATATTGCAGAAGCATAATGTCATTGACAAAAATGTGTTAGCTTCATTCTTTTTCTTATCTTGATGGAACAAAGGGTAAATTTGGTAACTCACAACTAAGTGAATTTTTTCACAGCTGGTTTACTTTGTCTTCACACCGGCTCTGGTTTGCAGCATCCTGGCTAAAACTATAACATTTAAGAGCCTGGCTATGGTGTAAGTTGATTTCTTGCCACTCTGCAGAATTTTCAATTTTGACCCTGACTTCTATTTTCAATCTATTTCTCTCATTAATTGTTCTATCTGAGACACTTTTATGAACTTTGAAGGTGGTTCATGCCATTGAATATTCTTTTCACGTTTGTCATTGGGACAGCACTGGGATGGTTGTGTTTGAAAATAACTAAAGCAGCTCCTGATATGCAAGGCCTTGTGTTGGGGTGTTGTGCTGCAGGTACTTCACTTAATCATTATCAATACTTAATCTGATAGTGATAGATCATATCAAGCCAATGTTGACTCAAATATTTCACACATACAGATTTAATTAGGTTAAGTACGCTTTTTAGTTCCTGAACTTTTAGGTGAAATTAAAATTCATCTTTGTTTGAAACTTAGATATATTTTGGTTCCCAAATTTTAAAAATAATGGGTATAATTCTTTTAATTCAATTATGTTAAACTTTTTTATATATCAAATAACTTTTTGAGCTAAAATTGAAGCCAAAATGTATCAAACAATATAAACAATCCAAATACTAACATAAAACGCATTTGACATATCAAAAAATAAAATTAACATAACTAGGTTAAAATTACTATATCTATTTACTTTTAAAATTTGAAAACTTTAGAAAACTAAAATGTATCAAATAGAGATTAAAAACATATTTAACTCAATTTCATTTTCTCATCGATCTAGATTTGATATGAGTACAGGAAATCAAGGCAACATGCCTCTCATCATAATTCCAGCAGTCTGCAAGGAAAGTGGTAGTCCTTTTGGAGCTGTGAATGTTTGTAATACAAAAGGGTTGACATATGCCTCTCTGTCCATGGCAGTAAGGCAATCTAACCTGCGACATTGGTACAATTGAGTAGGTTCATCGTACAGAAAACAGAACAGTTCTGAATTAAGAATTTCCTTTCTCTAATTTTGGTTTACCAGATATCAAACATCTACATTTGGACTTTTGTGTACCACATTATCCGCGTATATTCGTGCCGGAATTTTAATGTGAACAAGGTTGATACTACCACAGAAGGTCCAGTGTCAGCAACAGAAGCAGATCTCGAAAACCATTCAACAACACCAGAGGTTACTACAGCACAGACCAATGATCTTGTGACTCAATTTAAAACTGATACGGTTAGTCTGTGTTCTGATACATTATACATGCTCTTGAACTTCGACTATGATAGCTTCGTTTGTGTTGTACCCCTTCATGAAGTCAATTACAATTTCCATTTGTTTTTTACAGGAATCAAAAGAAAAGCAGATTATTAAACCACTAAAAACCTTAGTAAAAAGGCTCAATTTGAAGATTCTATTAGCACCTCCAACATTGGGATCGGTAGGCCAACTATTCTCTTATTTTCTTTCTTGTTCTTTTTCCCAAAAATCTGTCTCAAATTGTACTCAGCAAACTTGGAAAACATCATCAATAAGAAAACATGTTAGACATGTCAACGGAATAACGTAGTTAAAATTTGTAATGGAGGTAAATAGTTGTTTGTATCCCTTGGTTTAGTGTGTGAATCATGATGTAAGTTTGTAGTGAGTAAATAATGCATTCATACATCACTTGTTAAGAAGTGCCTGAAGACGTGGGATTAGACATTATGGAGAGTCCAATAACGGTCCGATCGGGATGGAACAATATATTCAATAGGAAAAACAAACAACAAATCTCATTAAGATAGACTCTAATCCATGAATCCAATATCATATTAAGAATTGGACTTCAAGCTTAACTTAATCTTACAAAATTGTTGCATCCATCCTTATAAAATAAAATCGTCTATCTTTAGTCGACGTGAGACTTCCAACAATAGTGTTACTAAAACCATCTTATTTATTGACAGCTCTGGGTTTTTCTATATGTAGATTGTAGGACTAATAATTGGTGTAGTTCCTCCTTTCCAAAAGATGTTTGTCGGTGCTGATGCTCCTTTTCGTGTGGTCGAAGACTCTGCATCCATGCTGGGGTAAGTTGCATCCTCTTGCTATCACCAGCTTCAAAAATGTATTATTACTTTGTGATGATCAAAGTTCAGAATAGTAAGTAATATTTTGCAGGGACGCATGCATTCCAGCAATGACTTTGTTAGTTGGAGCAAATCTTCTGAATGGTAATAACCAACATCATCGTTCAATGTTCATTTTCATGTCTGCGTTCTGAAGATGAACAAGGTTATACTGAAAAATTGTTAATTTCATTCAGGGTTGAAACGTTCAGGACTGAAGCCTTCGGTTCTTGTGGGGATCATCGTGGTTAGATACATTGTGTTACCAATTTTTGGTGTTGTCATTGTAAAAGGTGCAATTCGTTATGGTATTATCCACCAAGATCCGTTATACAACTTTATTTTACTCCTTCAATACGCTCTTCCACCTGCAATGAGCATAAGTAAGTTGATTAAGATTATTGTGACAATCTAGCGTTTCATATGTACACCATGATCTTCACTTTTACTTATATTTTACTTTGTGATGTGACTCTGGAAGGTACAATTACTCAATTATTTGGAGCCGGTGAAACAGAATGTTCAATTGTTATGCTAGCAACTAATGCCTGTGCCTCCTTCACTCTTACACTATGGTCCACATTTTTCATGTGGCTTGTTCTATAAATGTATTCACTTTCTTTAAAACCTAAACATTATTCAGTTAATTAGTGTTAGTGGAATGTACAATTAATTCCTAGCTGCTTCACTTTGTACCAAATTACTTCACTCATTATACGCATTATGTTATGGGAAAGTATTGCTTCAAATACTGGAGAAGAAAACTACAAGACATGAATGCAACATTTAGAAGAAAAATTCTCACATAAAAAAAATTGTGTTGATCTGATGTAGTATGTAAAGAAAGATATAAAATTATCAAAGCAATAGGTGGAAAGTGATGAACTCAAAACAAGAATAGATAATATATATCAAAACTTAAAACTTATTCAAGCCTTGATTTTCTTAATAATAATAATCATGATTGATTAAATTAATTTTCATTTATCATATAATTAAACAAAATTACTACTAACATCACTATTAATGATTATTATTTAATTTCAAACTTCAATGATTTAACATGAATTGCAAAAGTATTGTCTTAATCTTGAAAAACCCAAAAAGAAAACCTATTTGCCACTACTATATTCGATGGCAGACAATATAGTAAGAGACTGCGTGTAGTTTTCCAACTAGTAGCACAATCAGAAATAGCATCTTAACCAATAAAGCTTTGGTAAAAATATGACCAAAATATTTGAACCGCAAAACAACTTTATCTAGCTGGTTAAAGCATTAAGAACATTTTCCATCCTTGTTACAGGTACCAAACAGAAACACGTTATGAAATCATTTAAGGGTATGTTTAGTTCAGCGTTGGAATGCAAAATCAAGAACTAATTCCATCTTATTCTACGTAAATTTTTTACCCTTTAATTAATTTTAAAAATCAAAAACACATGCTGATTTTGTACTAAAAAATCAATTTTATGTTAATTTGACACAAAACCAAACACGCACTAAGATCATCAGTAGAAAAACTCAATCTTTATGTCCTATGAGCACCTCCAACTATTGGATTGGTATAGGAACTGTTCTCTTAATTTCCTTCTTCCCTTTTATCCTTCCATAGTTCTATCTCTGAAGAATAATAGAAACTACCATATGTAGAATTATAACATTATCACTCTTACCAAACGGGAAAGAATCATCCATCGTAAGGCACGTTAAACATCCTTTAATATGTCAACATTGTAAACTAGTTAAAATGTTCATAATGAAAGATCTAGAGAGGATAATCGAGAGAGATACAACATTAATGAAACATGAGTAGAACTCGTATATAAGGGATTGACATCACCTCTAATCTAAAATCTTAAGGTAATAAGTTTATAATTTTTCATCCTTATATAGTATTCAAATTTCTTATTTTTACATACTTAAACTCATATTTAAATTCTGAACAAATTATTCGTCTAATATTGGGTGTAGTTCTTCCATTTCGAAAGGTGACAATATGCTCCTTTACGTGTGGTTGAAGATTCTGCATCCGAGGGTAAGTTGCCTTGTCTTGTCAACTATGGCATAATGTGAGTATCAAGTACTTATAAGTTGCTTTGTTTGATTGTGTTGGAAATAATTGAAGTTTATGTAAGTTTTTCATTGAATAGAAGTAACAAAGTCAAATACTATATTGAAAACCGTTTATCCTTTTTATCCATGTTAAAGTGAAGGATTCTTTTCCTTAAACAGCGTTTAACCATTACGACTATAAGCATTATTGATTACTTGTGTGAAGATTAACGTGGTAGATAATTTGGAAATAAACACATTGCTCAAGATTACTTGAATTCAGTCAATTCTTGTCATTTTTCATTGCAATTTTGACTGTTGTTTTCTGCATTTGGGAGCTTATGTGGTTTGAAACACATATACCCTCCCTCCTTTTCCCTCCCCCTCCCCAACCCAGCTCCGTGCACCTCTCATATCCCAAAAAAATATACAACCCGCTCCCTCCCCATAGAAGCATAAGTTTTAGAAAGTAGGAATCATAAACAAAAAATGCATTGCCAGATCGGATTCTCTCTCCTTCACCCTTTGAAACTCTTTATTTCCTCCTTGGTAATTGGAATGTTTTCTTCAAGAAAAGATTTGCAGCACGCTCATTTCTATGGCACAACACCCTCAAGATTGTGTTGGGGTCTGTTCTATGCCACTTTCCTGTAGTTGGAGGCATTGGCAACTTCAGTCCATTACCCATCAAACCTATCCCACTTGAAGTGCAGCTCACAAGGCTTAAATCTTCTATCAGCTGTTCACTACTTTGACCCATCAATTCAATCACTCCCTCCACCACTGAACCCTCTCCATCCACCACATTCTCTGCAATCAACCCCTCCACACCGTCCCTGAAAACTCTCTGCAATTTCTCAAAGTCCTCTCGGATCCTCTCCTGGTCATATCGGCTGAACACCCGTGAGCTTCCACCGCAAAGCAAAACCATAAGGAATGCATCATGCCACGCCCTCATCACTTCCTTCACTGCCACTGCTTGAGCCCTATCTGTCAGAGTTGTAGTCATTAGTGTCAGATTCTGCTTCAGAACTCTCAGTGCAGCTTTCATTTGCCCTCTTGCAACACCACCCACGTAGAGCCCATCGTACATCACAGGGGCTGAGTCATGGAATACAAGACGGTATGCAGCAACTTCTGAGACATGTTGACAGGCTACTAGAATGGATAAGTTCACTGATTCAAAGAATGAACCAGAACTCTTGCGGATGCTTGCAAAGCGGAGGCGATTTGAAGGAACAACTCCGGGGTTCATGCTGATTGTTCTCTCAAGAGAATGAATTTGAGAAAGGAGATAATGCAAGGTGTTGAGACGAACGTAGAGGCGCTGTGTTCCGCGGCTGGTGGATGGCCTAGGGTTCTGACTTTCATGTTTTCCTTTCATGTTTCGTAGACGAGCTTCAAAACCAGCACTGCATGGAGCAGCCATCTTCCACAGTTTCGTGAACGTTGAATCGCTGTTGCATCTGGTCAGCGGGGGAAGCATGGGAATGAAACTCTGTCTCGTGCCTGGAAGAGGGTAGAGCGTTATTTTGAGATAAAGCCAAAACCATACAATTCTTATTTATTATGAATTCAGGCTAATTACCACATGAAGCAACAAACTTCATGTAGTCGTGGAAGAGGTTTTCCAATCCATCAGCAAGATCTTGAACTAAATCTTCTGTAATTGCAATTGGAACTTTGAAGAATTCATCCACAGTTGTCGTAGCCAATTTCATTAACTCCGCAGCTGATTGTGCATATGGCTCTGATTTGGAGTTTGCACTCCACGTCTGCAATAAAACAAATTACAAGTTACAAAAAGTATTCTCTGATAAAGAACAAAAATGTGATAATTTTGTGTCCTTCCACTGCGAAGGAATAAGGATCATATAGCCAAAACTTACTTCGGTATCTTTTGCCTCCTGCAAATACTGTTTGCCTCTGAGCAATGAATCATCTATCCATTTTCCTAGAAGACTCAATATGATTGAATCAACATCATAGGGAGCCATTTCGCTGATTACTGTTTTGCCGCCATCGTCGCAGTCACTAGCTTCTTCAACCATCATTTGGACAAATCCCTTTTCTAGCTTTCCAGCCTTCTGCAACACCTGAACTGACTCAGTTGTCAGTGAGTTCACTTCATTTACATAATGCTTCAGCAGTTTACCAAAGCAGGAGTGCAGCACCATTGCTGCAACTGCACCTGCTGTTGAGTGCCATTTCTTGAGAATTGGACTATAATGATGTCTTTCCTTCAGCATCAACGCTTCAGTCTCCTGAACCACTTGGAGCAGAACTTCATTGAATTCTTTCCTTCTTTCAGATTCAGCAGACTTGGCATTCACTGTCTCAATTACCTACACCAAATACAGACATAGAAACACATTATTACATGACTTGACTAGGTTGGAATACTAAAGCTAAAGTTATAGGTTATATTGAAACCTTATCAAATGCATGTTGCATGGAAGAACGAATATAATCATCAATCCGATCTCTGCAATCCACTATGGCCATGCCTCCTTTCTGCCCCCTATCCCCTTCAGTGAATGCCAGATCTTCAACTAAAATCTTTGAGGCTGTCAAAACAACAGGTACAAGGTTTTCGATTTGACCAGCATTCCCTCGTTGGAAATACTCATGGTAGTTAAGCAATCTCTTCTCTGCCCAACTCTGCATTGAGCTCAGCACTGATGATACTATCTTAACATACGTAGATTCGTTTTCTCTCTTAGCATCATTTGCCACCTCATTCATCATGGCATGTGAGGCACAAAGAAGGTCAACTTCAATCTGGCCAGTGCTTACGTACTGCTTAAACAGCACCCAAGCGAAGCACACATTGTGAATTGGCAAGGTGATGCCCAATATAGACCAAGTTTTCTTCATCAACTCAAGTAGCTCATCAACCTCATCCAGGACTAGTGTTTCATCCCTGACATCAAAAATGGCTTGAAGAAGAGATGTATAGAGGTGAATGTTGAAAGGGAATCCATCAGCCCAGTGGCAAACATCAGCAGGAGTACCATTGATGGTCCTCCATGACAAAGAAACCACAGAATTGCAAAGGCTTCTCATGGTGTCTGAGTTCTTGCCAGCGTCTATAGGTTTGGACTCCCCACTTATTACAATGTCCCTGAGGCGCGTCGCAAATGTGCTCGTCTTTTCTAGAGGGATTGCTGGGTAGAGAAGAAGCCCTGCTTCAAGAACTTTCAGCTGTCGAATTTGCCACATATGGTACTCTTGTGAATCACTGAATTCTGAAGGCTTTAGGTGACGTATCAGTTCCAGGGGGAGTATAATAGTTTCTGCACGCCTTCCCATCTGAAATCCATTACAAATACTTAGACCAATAGCTACCACATTCTATACATTAAAAACCACGATACACCAAAATACGACAATAATACCCGTAACACATCTCCTTCTTTCTCCCTTTCACCCTATATATGCACAAAATGAAAGAAAATTTCATATGGTATGGATTCATCTCTTGTTAGAAAATGGATTATCTTCAATGAAATTTCGATCTTTATATAAGTTTTGTCAATAAAATATGATTCATTACAAAGGGAAGGTTTCGGAAAATAAATGATGAGACTTGACGACAATCTCAATATTTTTTTCACATGAGAGAATCCTTCCCGTGTGTTCATAGTTTTGGTCCATATACCACTTTGTGAAGTTTCATTATGTCTTTCTGATAAATTGAAAACCATAAGCGAATAGAAATTGATTGAGATGATGCAGACATGGTCGTTTATTACAGGGAAATGCGTGGAAATCTCGGTGCTATTTAACACCTAAAGAAATAAAGAAAATACATGTGATAAAGAACAGAATATATGTTATGCTCAGGCTTGTAATAAAGGGTGTTCATGCAACATTACTCTTGATAAAAATCCTTTAGAAAATAAAGAGCACGAATTGAATGCAAGCACATATATAAGTTGGGGAAAAACAAGAGAAAGAAGAATGGAAAATGGAAGACGTACTTGGCCCACGAGGGTCCGCATGAGGGTTTTCCTCAGCCTATGATCATCGTGCTCTGTGACCCTCATCTGCTGCCTCATGATCTCAGCCGCCGTCATGGGTCGTCGTGGCCTGAACGACGGCACGGAGCCCGAGAGAGGGCTGCCGGGGGCACCGACAGGCGAGGAGGGCGTGGAGGAAACGCCGTTGCTGACCATCCTCCGGGAAGGACTCCTCTTCACCATCCTCAACCCCAACATCTTCTTCACCCTGCTCGTGGGCTTCGTCACCACCTGGTTCGTCTTCCCCCCTTCCCCTCCGCTACCGTTGGTGTCATGGTTGGAATAAAAGGTGAGGGCATGGCGCCCCCCGAATCCTGGCGTGGAGCGGCAGGAGGTGAAAAATATCTCGTACGCCGTCTCCCTGACTTGGTCATCGTCAAGGCCATGAAGCTTGCCGAATGGCAAGGAGAGGGCGTTGGTGTCGGGGCGGCGCTGGCTGTGGACGTGGTAGTCCAAGCGGGAGGAGGTGGCGGAGGGGTAGGACTCGCGGCGGGTGTGGTGACCCATGCCGGCGGGTGAGCGTGGTGAGGGTTAGGTGTGTCAGAAGAAGAAGTGTGGGGCGAAAGAGTAAGGGAAGAGAGACTGCATTTTGTTGGGTTAGAAGGGAGGGGGAGGGAAGGGAGGGATGGTGGCGTTGCATGTTGTGATGTTGTTATAGTTAATGTGATACCAGTTTCATGGGAGGAGGATCAGAGATTATGGTTATGGGTTTGCCAACGTTGTCACCGGCGAAGAAAGCGACATGGTGTGGTGTACGTGTGCATGCATGTATTTTCCTTTCCCTTTTTAGCGCTTTTTTCTCGGATTTATTTCTGTTGTCTTTTCAATGGACTGGAGAAACAACGAAAGGGGAGCGACTACTGCTTTACCATTTTGTCTGTTTTTTTTTTTTTTTGGTTTGTTTATCTCAACTCTCTTTCTCATTCAGATGTAGATGCCCATCTCAAATCTTCCACAAAATTTGATTGTATTTTAACTGTGATTAAAAACGGACAAACTAGTTCTTAATAGATTTTAAGAAAATGTTTCTCGTATATTTACAGAACATATGACGAGGAAAGAAATAAAAAAGTATATTGGATGTGTTTAAGAAAAGGAAAAGTTGTATATGCATATCATTGCTTTAAATTTTATTTATTAGTGTTGGAAATAAACAATATATATTATATTTGTCGGTTTTCATATTAAGTTACTTTTCTTGACACTTTTAAAGTGAGTTTAAAATTTAATTTTGTTATAAAATAAAACTAATCAAATAGAAAAAAGAATAATAAAAAATGAGATAATAGAGAACAACTTCTGTGTGTGTCTTATTATTAATAGAAAGAGTTTTTTGCAGATACAACATGATAATATATAAAGAATATAAATCAAATAATTAATACAATATTTCCATAAAGTAATATATCAGATGAATCATATCTAAACATGGTCACTATAATTAATTGAATTGCTAAAAGCAAAATATTTTTAAACTAGAAACAAAATTAAAATAATTTTTTTATTATAAGACCGTATTTAAATAAGTAAATATATATAGAGATAGATAGATATTGTTCTTACAAAAATTAAATGGTCTTCCCGGTACAAAGATGGCTTTCTTTTTTTATGTATTTTTCTTTAAATTTAAAAGTATTCTTTTTTATTTACTTGAACATTAATTCACTTATGTACGTTGTTCTGGCACCTTTGATAGTATCGTTTAAGAGTTAAGGTCAAAGATAATTTAAATATTTATCTCACTCTCTGAAATGTCTTTTAAGAATCACATCATGGTGAAACTTCAAATTTAAAAACAGACAATACCTTAGATGAATGACGATTGACCCTAATAATGAAAGTTAACGGACTTAAGATTAGAAGATATGTGTTAACATTTCTTCACGAATTTATAAAGTATATTTATAAAGATTACGAATCCAAGTCTAAGTCTAAGTTTCACATTAAAAAAAAAGTGAGAAAGTTGAGCATCATATAAAAATAAAATTCCATAAACCCATTGTACTAAGTTTTGGATTAAAAATTATAACAATCTCTTATGTTATTGGACTCATATCTCATTAGTATTGTATCTCTTCGATCATCTCTCCTAAAAGACCGAACATATTCTTGTTACAAGACCAAAATAATCTTATAATATCACTCTTACTCGTCTTTATTCGTTCAGAAATATTATAAAATAAATAATACTTCTATGAAATGTGTGATTAAGGTATAATTAGTTTATTAGTTCCTTAATAACGTTATGATATTTAAGTGAGGAGGAAGGTAAGATATCTCATGATTGAAATTCTCATTCTGAAAAAATATTACCCTGTCAGCAAGTAACATTTGTCCCATAAAAGAAATCAAACAATGGCTTCAATTATTGCATAACATTATCCTTTAGAAATTAATGGGTAGGACAGGTTTGACTTTTTCTCCACGAAATCCCCATCAGTCTCACGTATAACTTTTGTTACAGGCAGAAACAAACAACGTTTGATTATGTATTGCGGTCATGATTTGCTTTCTATCATATATTTCAATGAACTAGAAAAAGAGATAGAGTCTTTAAACCTTTACACCATTGGAACTTGGAAGGAAGGAAGAAAAATGGAGGAAACTCTTCCTCTCAGTGTTAGCCATGTGAACAAGTCTTTGGTTCTCACCAATAGACTATACATGCTCCTCCATTTTACTGCTCTTTGTTTCTTGGTTTATTATAGGCTGTGTTTCTGCTTTCAGGATCCACAAACGCGAGAAGCCCCTTTGTTCCCTTGGCTTCTTGTTTTTGCCTCTGAAATCATTCTCTCCTTCATTTGGATTCTTGATCAAGCTTTTCGTTGGCACCCCATTTCCAGAACTGTGTTTCCTGAGAGATTACCACAAGATCACAATCTCCCTCCCCTCGATGTGTTCATATGCACTGCAGACCCCACAAAGGAACCCACTTTGGACGTAATGAACACTTTGTTATCGGCCATGGCACTGGATTACCCACCAGAGAAGCTGCATCTGTATGTTTCTGATGATGGGGGTTCACCTGTCACCTTGAATGCCATGAAGGAGGCTTCGAAATTTGCAAGGTGGTGGCTTCCTTTCTGTACAAGATACAGAATAGAATGTAGGTGCCCCAAGGCTTACTTTTCTATTTCAGAGAGTCATGGTGGTGATTTTGATGGGAGCTTTGAGTTTCTTGCTGACAAGAAAATGATCAAGGTGGGTTGTGTGTGAGATGAAGTTAATTTTCTCTGAAATTTTGGATTTTGGGAGTGATAGTTGACTGATAGTCAAAATTCTGCAGGAAAAGTACGAGGCTTTTGAAGAAGGCATAAAAAGAGTAAAAGAAGATCAGGACAACTCTGGAGATACTACTGTCAAAAGAGGTCAAAATCATCCACCTGTTATAGAGGTACAAATATGTTATCCACAGTATTATTCTTTGGTGAAAGAACTGATAAAATGAACTGATTTGAAGTTTATAAACTTACCTAAAATAGGCTTGGTAGGCTCAATTATAGTTCATTTATCCCAGGTTCAAAAGTGTATGTTAGGCTTACTTAGTGCGTGAATCACAAGCGTATCAAAATTGATTCATCCCTATTTTAAGTACATACAGATAAATGGGTAATTTTCTTTGAGCAGCATCTTTTTCAGTGAATTGCAGTAATATTACAACTAAAAGTCATGTTAGCATATGACACCTGGTATACCATTTAATTTTCATGAGAAAATCCAATGACCCAATTTATCAGATAAACACTGATGATGGCAGGTGATACAGGAGAATAGCAGCAGTGAAATAGAGCAAGTGAAATTGCCTTTCCTTGTCTATGTTTCCCGTGAGAAAAAGCCTTCTCAACCCCACCATTTCAAAGCCGGGGCCCTCAATGCCCTTGTAAGATTCTCTGCATTTTTCTCTCTGTAGTATTATTAAAGGCATTCTCTAGGGACAAAATTACGTGACTCAACCTATTGGATCAAGGTGAACAGTGCCTTACATGAGCTAAAATCTTGATACTGTCGCTGATACAATTTACAAAAACTGACAAACAAATGTAACACAAATATCTGAAGATTCCATTAAAGGAAACAATTCACAAGCAGCTTTACAGACTTGTAATAAGCTATTTGAATGCTTATAAAACATGTGTATGTTCTTGCAGTACCGAGTCTCTGCTGTGATAAGCAATGCTCCGTACATTCTAGTGCTGGATTGTGACATGTTCTGCAATAGCCCAGCTTCAGCACGCCAAGCATTGTGTTTCCACCTTAATCCCCAGATATCTCCTTCACTTGCTTTTGTTCAATTTCCTCAGAAATATTACAATATAAGCAAGAACGACATATATGACAGTCAGCACAGATCAGCATATAAAGTACAAGATATCAGACAAAATTTCAAGTTTTAATATCACTGTCTAGAATATAATATATCTTCAAAACAACGTTGTATTGTATCTAACCAAGCTTTTACCTAGGTTCTATGGCAAGGTATGGATGGGCTAATGGGACCTGTATTGTCTGGCACAGGCTTCTATATGAAAAGGGAATCACTATATGGAAATTACAAAATCAAAGGTATGCATCATGATGATTTGTTTCTTGAAATTTGGTCATTTGGGATGAACAATACATACTGCATACTGATACATAGCTTGAGATGAACATATACATTTGGTATACATAGTTACATACTGCATACTGATACAATTTTATGTTTTGGATGTTAGACACTGATCTCGAACTCCAACAATATGTTGGCAAATCCAATGAGTTCATCAAATCCTTAAACCAAAACTGCAATACAGATTCAGTCACTGTTGGACGTACATTGCCTTTAAAGGAGACTTTGCTATTGGCTTCTTGTGACTACGAAATTGAGACTCAATGGGGTAAAGAGGTATGGGGATATTTTACAATCCAATCATATATAGCTTAATTCATCTATCTAGCATAAACAATGCACTTTTTTTTTTTGGAGTATGCTTCCAGGTTGGGTTCCTGTATGGTACAGTATGTGAAGATGTTCACACCGGATTCATATTGAATTGCAATGGTTGGAATTCAGTGTTGTGTGATCCACCAGAAGCACAGTTTCTGGGAAACAGTACCACTAATTTGAATGATTTACTAGTTCAAGGCACCAGATGGTACTGTGGACTGCTAGATATTGGTTTAAGCAGGTTTTGCCCTCTTATATGTGGGCCTCTAAGAATGTCTCTGCTTCAGAGTCTTTGTTATGCACAACTAACATATTTTCCTCTCTATTGCTTGCCACTTTGGTGTTTAGCAATTGTCCCTCAGCTTTGTCTGCTAAGTGGAATTCCCTTGTACCCAAAGGTAACTCCTATGCTTTCATTTTTTTCCTTGAATTCAATACATTAGCTTTCAAATACTGAAACACAGATCTCATGATTTTACTTCTGTGTCAGGTCTCAGACCCATTTTTCTTCATTTTTTTGTTTATCCCTCTATCAGCTCTCACCAAGCACTTATCTGAAGTGCTTTCAACTGGAGGAACATTCAGAAAATGGATAATTGAACAAAGGATATGGATGATTGTATCAATCACATCTCATCTATATGGATGTTTGGATGCTATACTGAAGAAATTTGGTTTGAAAGATGCTAGTTTCTTGCCAACCAATAAAGTTGAGGATGAGGAACAGACAAGGCTTTACCAAATGGACAAATATGACTTTAGAACATCAAACATGTTTCTGGTCCCAATGGTTGCACTCATCACCATTAACATATCTTGCTTCATAGGGGGTATCTACAGAGTGGTCTCAGTGGGAAATTGGGACCAGATGTTCATGCAGCTTTTGCTTACATCTCATATCATTGTTTTCAACTATCCAATAATTGAAGGGCTTCTGATAAGAAAAGATGTAGGACGCATTTATCCTTCACTACCTTTAGTTATAACATCAAACATCTTGGCCACAACCATCACTTGCACACTTTACTCTTTACTAAAGAAAGTATAAAGATCACTTTTCTGTGTGCCCAATAACATTCATCCACCTTTGCTTTTAGTGTACAGAAATGCTGTGTAGTGGAGAACATAACTGCTGTAACAGTGTAACATGATGTTGTTCGATGAAATAAAGCAATAGATTCAACATTCCACACTCTTCTTACATTACGGTGTATTAGTCTTTCGGTCTTACAAATAAATTTAATAAAATTTAATTAAAAAATTAAATTCACGTATTTTAAAATATAAAAAATTAAATTAATCTAAAATTTTAAAATAAATTAATTTCAAAATTTATTAAAAGTGAAAATATCAAAATCATATTTATCCCAGACAAATTACTCTCTTGCATGTTGTCCGTATAAATTGTGGTTTATGTTAATAACTTTTCATCTACGTTTTAATTTTCTTTCGTATTAATAATTAAATGCAAATAAATAATATTTATTGTAAATTATAACGTCTCAATCTCCTCATTCTTTTACATTAATATTTTTAGTCTTAATCTTCTCCACAAATTTTTTTTATTTGTTTTTCTTGTTAAGAACAAAACCAATTCTAAATTCATATCACATCAATAAGGTATTTTTCTCTTCTATCATAAATTGGAATTTTTTTTTTTTTTTGGTTTAGTTTCTTCTTGAATCAAATGATGTATTTTATATAAAAGAATATAAACCTCAATTTTATTAATTTAGATTGTAGTACAAAACTCCCAGTTGTTGTTTCCATTAAACAGTGTCACAATAAGTGAGCCAATAAATATATTTTCAACATTTAGTTCATAAAAATTTGAAATAAAAAAGCTAACTATATATTTAAGAAATATTATTCATCATTAATCCAAAAATTGTACCATGATTATACAAACCATCTTTTACTGATATCATGTATTGACTAAATTTAAATAAAATCTTTTTTTTGTTTATTAATAAATTTTTGTGTATAAAAATAAACAATTATTGTGTTTTAACATATCAACCTAATTAAGATTCAAAATATATTACAATATCTAAGATAAACTTATAACAAAAAATTCAGATAAAATTTTTCATCAAGAAAAGTTAAAATTAAATATTCTTTAGTTGAATCTTAAGATTTCCCTCTCTTTCTATGACTGTAATTCGTATCTTTGATAGATCTTTGCACAGTTCCTTTTTCATGGCACCTCAATAAGTAATGGTTTGTAGGGTTCTCTTATGAAAAACAAAATGGTACTTGTGGTCCTACCTTATCATCTTTCTCTATCCTCTCATCACACTAATGTATACAAGAACAAATGTTGATATAACAACTCTGTAATACATATTATAAATCAAACTTTGAATATATTTCTTATGTCATTTAAATTAGGTTTTAACTAATTGGAAAAAGAATTGACTTAATTAATAGTATTTAGTAATCAATTTTTTTCATTAGCCCGTCTTTTAAAAAACACTTGCTTGAAGCAATGTTTTAAAAGAAACACTAGTTCTTAATTTATAACTTTTATATTTATTTATTTATTATCTTTTAACTATTTATTAAACTTTCCTTTTAATCATTTCTATATAAAGAAAATTTGTATTATATATTTATTTTTTCTCTCTTCCACTTTCTTTTATCATTTTTATATAAAGAAATTTTTGTTATATACATATTTTCTCTCGTTCACTAGGATTTTATTAATTTTTTACACAAGGTAAAATTTATGATTATCTTTTTATTGCGTAAGATTATAAGATATTGATAATGATGAATGATCGAAAGAAAAATATGATTGAAATAATTAATATGGTAATAAAAAATAAAAATTTAAAATTAATTGAAAACTAAAATTATATCTACTCCAAAAGATTTTTTTCAATTAAAGTAAATTATATATATATATATATATATATATATATATATATATATATATATATATATATATATATATATATATACTCCAAGAAAATCTTCAATTAAAAATTAATTTTAGAAACTAAAAATAGTTAGTCATTATGATGACCAATTTAAATACCAATTTACACAATTAAAAATTATTGGTTACTAAAATAGTCATTATTATAAATACAAAATTATAATTGGTCACAAAAATCAATTTAGAAATTAAATCATTTTGGTAGCTAAATCCTAGATAGCTCATTTGTAATGATCAATTTCTTTTGGTAGTCAATATCATACTAACTAATTTTAAATATCAATTTAGTGATCAATTATAATTTTTTATTTATAATAATAACTATTTTAGTACCCAATAATTTTTACTTATGTAAATTAGTATCTAAAGTGGTTATTATAATTATTAATCATTACTGTCACTAAAATTAGTCATTATTTAAAAAAAAAATTGTGTATATAATATCATATTAATATATTTATTTTTATCGTTTTATAGATATTTTTTTGCACCATTCAATATATATCACTATCTAACACTTTTTTTTGTTACAAAAATGAAACCATTCACCAAACGTTTATAATTTTTTGGTGGGTTCTTTCCCCAAATACTCAGCAATGCAATTCACAGAACATTTCTCTTGTTGAATTTACAACACGTGAAAGAATGAAAACATTGGATACTTGTGAGACCATTTTTACTTCCCTTTGTACAGCTTATGTCAGAAGGCTGAAATTGGTAAGCCATTAAACAACTTGTATTATTATAGTTAGCAGTAATTTCAGTTTCAACTTGCTACACCCTTGTATGTATGTGGACCTTTGAGTTCCACGTACGTGTCTGAAGTAACATCCATTCCAGACACTTGAACAATACCCTCCTTCACCATTCTCCTTTGGGTTGTTCTACATTTTCAGATTGCGATAAAAGCTTGAATTTTTTGGCTGCTGTTACATAGCAGAGACAGAGAAAAAAAAGATGAGAATTGCAGTGGTTGGTGCTGGGATTAGTGGGTTGGCTTCTGCTTATGTTTTGGCCAAAAGTGGAGTGAATGTGGTGCTCTATGAGAAGGAGGATTGGTTAGGAGGACATGCCAAGACTGTGAATGCTGATGGTGTTGATGTTGACCTTGGCTTCATGGTCTTCAATCGGGTAAGCACATACATTTCAATGGATTTCTTGTGTTTTTTCTTTGTGTTTGATTCAACTCTTCAACTCACTGATTAATAAACAGGGCTTTGTTTAACTTAGTAGTTAGTTATATATAACATACCAGGAGACTGGACTGCATTGAACTACATCCAATGATTCCCTGACACATTATCCTAAACTGCAACCTCTGTGCTTTTTGGATGTTTTCAGTTTTCATGTAAACTGTGATTGATGATTCTATCTGGTCTCAGCCTTTTGATTTTCTTCCATGAACTGTGAGAGAGTGTTAAAATGTTGAGTTGTGTTCAGATTTTGAAGGATGAATGAAGAAGTATAGATTGGTAAAAAGAGAATTATGTTCAGAAGTTGAAAGAAGGTACTTGTTGTTTCTGATGAATGTGGTGTGTATGATGAAGTATTACTGTTTTTGATTCTTATTTATGTGACTTTGTTCATTTAGCAAAGAAAAATGCAGAACATTGACTCTATTTTGGGTTAAAAGAGGAGAAATGTAAAAAGGATTTGTACTTTTGTAGTGTTGGGTGATGCTTAGCCACACATTTGAGACACTTTCCACTAATCCCCATCAATAGTTCATTTTTCAAAACCATTTGTAGTAATTCCTTCTAAGAACTTTCTAGTGTATTAGAACCGGGTACTTTTGTTTAAGATAACAAAAAAATAAAAAATAATGATATTTTAACTTTTTTTTTTTTACTCACTATTTTTTTACCCACTTTTAATCTATTATTTCAATTACTATTAAATCATTACATCATATCATTAAAAAAAATCAAAATAGATGATCTAAGAATGATTAAAGTAGTGAGTTAAAAGTGGGTCAAAAAAAGTAAGTTAAAATATCATTATCTTAAAAAAATACTATAATTACTTTTATTGTTTCATACAAAAAAAAGTTCAAATAACAAATCAAAGAAACAAAACAATAGTATTCTTGTAATTATCAATAAAACTATATGAAACAGAAGATTTTAAAACCAAACAAATCTACAAAACCAAGTCCATGAGAATGTTTTTTTTTTTTTTTAATTTTACACCAAGAGATTACTAAGCCAAAAGCTTTAAAAAGTGTAATAAGATTTTGTATCATTTTAAAAATTAGACTTTAAATACAAGAACTTTAGTTACAAAGGTCTTGAATGAAAAATTGAGTTTCATTTTGAATAATATGCAAAAGAAAAGAGTAGTATATAAATTAGAGAAGTAAAAGTGTAATTTTTGTAATGAAAGAAACTGTAACCATACTTAGGTTGTGGTATTAACTTTATAGCTCTATGGGGCCCTCCAGTGGTCCTCATGCCTACCTTTTTTAGACTCCTTTCGATACATACTTCTTGAATGCAGCTACAGTCTCTAACTATACACTGCCCATCCATCTTTCTCAACTCCATGAATCACAACGAGAAACTTCAGAATGATTTTAAGACGTCTTTGGAAAAAAATTGGAAAAAAATAAAATAAAACTAATGTTTTCATAAGTTAATTTGTTGAAATTTTCTAATAACTTCACTTAATTTTTACTTTTAACAGGTGAATCAATGAAAAAAATAATCATTTTATTTTATTTTTTCTCTTAGAAACCTTTAATCTTTATGAAAAAAAGTCCAAATATTACTTATTATAATATATATATATATATATATATATATATATATTATTATTATTAGACACTGATGTCTCGGTGGTTACTAATACTTCTTATTAAATTATGTTATCTAACATTGGGTCACTCCCTCACTGCATCCAGTTAATGACTTTTTTATTCTCATTAGAATGAAAAGTAACAAGGATTCACATGAAAGGCCAATTACTAGCATGGATTTCGTGTAAGGATAAAAATGAATGTTCTTTAGAGCCCATGAGAAGAAAAAAACAGACATGGATAAAGAAATATCACTATTCTGTTATATCTGTACAATTCAATAATGTCATTATACATTATACTTTTTGAAAAATGATTTTGTTAGTTGTGTCATGAATTTGTCAACCAATCTTTTTGGTTAATGTTCTGTCTTTTATTACAAATTTTGAGATATTCTGCGTTCTCATTTGCCTGTACCATAGTCGCAGAGGTGTCTGGTATAGCCTTTTTTTTAATGGTAAGTATTATCCTGTAAAGTTGTGAAAAAATACTGATTCAAAATACTTTGCTGTTAATGTCAATCAACAGAGCATAAAACTCCCATGAGTGGAAGTGGCTGATAATTATTCCATTCAGGTTCATCAGTTACTGTGCTGTCTGTGACTCTATGCATAAAACCTAAAACCTGGGTTGAATTTAAGCTTAATTCAACTTTCAGAGAACCGATTCTCGTACCATTTTAAGAAATAGAGTTTGAGTCTAACTCAATTATACAAAATCGACTTATAAAATTTTACTAATTTATATAAATTTGTTTTATCTCTAGTTTGATATCTCCGACATTTTTTTCATCTTGAAACCGGTTGATATTATATAGTGAAATAGCAATGCTTGTGAGACTACGTATATATATAACATGGATTATTGAACAGGTCACGTATCCTAATATGATGGAATTTTTTGAGAATCTTGGAGTAGATATGGAATTATCAGACATGTCTTTTTCTGTTAGCCTAGACAAAGGCCGTGGCTGCGAATGGGGAAGCAGAACTGGTTTGTCCAGCTTGTTTGCACAGAAAAAGAATGTACTCAATCCTTACTTCTGGCAAATGATTAGGGAAATTCTCAAGTTCAAAGATGATGTCATTAGGCAAGTTCTTACCTACTTCTATTTCCATCTTTCCTTTGATCTTTGATTGACAGTGAACTGAGGAATCATAAATCATACAAAGCTTCACTTCCCTGCAAAATTGAATTTGAATTCAACTGCATAAAGATGAAGTTGAGAAAAACACTAAGTATACCTTGTTATTGTCCTGATCATTGGTTGGCTCTGTCTTTTCAAATTTTCCAATGCAGCTATCTTGATATGCTTGAGAATAACCCAGATATTGACCGCAATGAGAGTCTGGGGGAATTCATCAAGTCAAGAGGTTACTCAGAATTATTTCAGAAAGCCTATCTTGTGAGTTCTATGTATTTTCTATATATATATATATATGCACATATATATCATTTCTATGCCTAGTGTATATTTATAATATCCAATGCCTTTAGATTCCAATTTGTGGTTCTATCTGGTCCTGCGCTTCTGAAGGAGTTCTGAGCTTCTCTGCTTTCTCAGTTCTTTCGTTCTGTCGCAACCACCATCTACTTCAGGTAGTAGCACAATACATACCCTCTTTTCCAGATTTATGTTCAGGCATATAATCTAGTTATACAATGCAGCTCTTTGGCAGACCACAGTGGCTAACTGTAAGATGGCGCTCACAAAATTATGTAAAGAAGGTGCTATTTCTCGATTTTCAACAACTGTGTCACTTGGGGAGACATTTTCAGTGTCTCTCATGCAAGAGATCTTTCAACTTATAAGTTATAAGCCAACTTTTGTCACTAACTATTGGTTATAAAAACCAGGTCGAAGAAGAGCTTGAAAGGGAAGGTAGTCACGTAATAACTAATCGTGAGGTTCACTTGGTTTCTACGACTGAAAAAGGTCATTGAGCAATCCATTTGTTGCTACTATTTCAATTCCTTCCTCTTTTTGTAATAATAATTATGTAATACTTGGTATTGTGGTGACATGGTTAGAAAAATAATTGCAGGATGTGTTGTGTACTGCAAAGATGGTACTGAAGAAGTGTATGATGGATGCATATTGGCAGTGCATGCACCTGATGCCTTGAGATTATTAGGAGATGAAGCAACATATGATGAGCGAAGAATTCTTGGTGCTTTTCAATATGCTTACAGGTAAAAAAATCCATTCTAATATTTCCAATTGTAGTCGTTATATTTATTAACATTTGAAAGTACTCATCAAATGCATGCATGCAAGCAATCCTTTGCTTTGTCATTTCTGTGAATTCAACAGAGTTTACATTGGATAAAAATGTTTAATTACTCAATGTCATGGATTAACATGTTGTCACACAAAAGGATGAAAACATTCCTATATTCCATTGTGTATATTCAAATTAGACCAATCTGCTAACATAAAGAATCCTTTTGTCATCTATTTTCAAATTAGACCAATTGCAGATTTATTCTTTGATCTGTATTGGCAGTGATATTTTTCTTCATCGTGACAAAAATTTAATGCCCCAAAACCCAGCAGCATGGAGCGCATGGAACTTTCTTGGAAGTAACAACAATAAAGTCTGTGTCACATACTGGCTCAATATTCTTCAGGTTCGTAATTTTTCTTATAAATGCATTGATCATAACTGAATTGCGTTATGTTATTCTAACTAAAGTGCGTAATGAATAAACTTGTTTGTTGATCTTCATTCTAATTTGCAGAATATTAAAGAAACAAGTCTACCCTTTTTTGTAACTCTAAATCCTGATCATACACCAGAAAATACTTTGCTTAAATGGTCAACTGGTCATCCAGTGCCATCAGTTGCTGCATTCAAAGCCTCCTTAGAGCTAGACCATATTCAAGGGAAAAGAAAAATTTGGTTTTCAGGGGCTTACCAAGGTACATTATACTTCAAGCTTCCATAAATTCACTTATGCCTACTAAATTTCCATTATTTTTAGAACCAATGTTAGATTGATGAATTTATATGTACTTCAGATATATCAGTGATCTAAACATACACATATATATATGTGCTTTTCAGGTAATGGATTTCATGAAGATGGATTTAAGGTAGTTAAAGCTGAGTTCATAATGAAAGTCGAAATACAGTCTTAACTGAAAAATATTTCTTTCAAGAGTCTCCATAATTGGAAATTTTTAAGGCGATCAATTTTCTTGCACATTGTTACCAATCCGTTGAAGTGAAAAAAAAGAACTTAACTGTAATATTATTCTTCAGGCTGGCATGATTGCAGCTCATGGCATTCTGGGAAAACACTGTGTCCTTCAGACCAACCCAAAACACATGGTACCTTCTTGGAAGGAACTGGGAGCACGCATTTTTGTGACTAGATTCCTGAGTTGCTATGTCAATACTGGTTGTTTAACGTGAGTTTACTTCTTACTTGTAAATTGGAAAGATAAACAAAATTTGAAGCAGGGTGATTCCAAAAACATTTGGAATTGCTACTCATGAAAAACAAAAGTAATCATTTAGTCTGATATAATGATCTTAGCATAATTTTTTTTATTTCAACTTAACAATCCAAAATATATCATCTACTTCATCTTTTATGGATTTTACTTGTCAAAAATGGCATTAGTTAATGGTGCATTTACCTTGAGGTGTACAGTTTATTGGAAGAGGGAGGAACAATGTTCAACTTTGAGGGAACCGGAGGAAAAGGCATTCTGAAGAGTGTCTTGAGAATCCACACTCCACAATTTTATTGGAAGGTATATACTTTTAAATTTCACATTAAGTATGTTTATTGATTGATGCCCTTTGTGTAAGTGACAAGATATCTTTATCTTTGTCAATGCAACTCTAAAATTAAATTGGCAAGGAACTAAAAACTATCATTTGTACATGTTTTTCAGGTGATGGCACAGGCAGATTTAGGCCTTGCAGATGCATATATCAACGGAGATTTTTCATTTGTTGATAAAGATGAAGGTCTCTTGAATCTTATTTTGGTAACCATTCTCATCTGAATCTTACAGTGAGTCATCTCTTTGGGACTTTACACTTTACTTTCTTGTACCTTGATAATTTTACTGCAGATTCTCATAGCCAACCGAGATTCAAATGCATCCAACTCACACCTCAAGAAGAATAGGTAAGTTTATATGATGAGTTGAAGTCTACATTTCTATGTAGTTAATTGCATTTGCATACCAAAGTTTTTGGTTTTTGCCTTTAGGGGTTGGTGGACACCTGTATTCTTTACATCTGCATTGACATCTGCAAAGTTCTTCATGGACCATGTTTCAAGGCGAAATACTCTCACACAGGCTCGCAGGAACATCTCTAGGCATTATGATCTGGTATGAATTCAAAAGCTCCTAGAATCAGTGACTTTAGAGGAGCTTACACATTATGGAACTTTTTTCTACTGATATTCTGTGCCTGTTACTTTATGGCTTTGAGCGCTGACACTAAATGAACAGAAGCTTACAATTTTTCTTTGGTCTGTTTCCAGAGCAATGAACTCTTTGCAATTTTCTTGGATGAAACAATGACATACTCATGTGCAGTGTTCAAGGCAAGAACAAGTATCTGATGCTTGAGTCCGAAGTTCATATCAAAATTATTTCTCCAATTTCTGCAGCAGCAGTAGCTAATATTCTTCCTTCTTTTCTTTGTTAAATTATCTGATAGAACAAAGACGAAGACTTGAAAGTTGCACAAAGGAGAAAAATCTCCCTTCTGATTCAAAAGGTATGTGCCTTAGATTTCTATTTCATTAGAATTTCAGCTATTGTCTTAAAAAATGTATAATGTGACTTCTTTTTCTTCAAAAAATCAAGGCTAAAATTGATAAGACGCATGAAATTCTTGAGATTGGATGTGGATGGGGAAGTTTAGCCATTGAAGTTGTCAAACAAACAGGCTGCAGATACACTGGTATCACTTTGTCTAAGGAACAACTGAAACTTGCAGAACAAAGAGTCAAAGATGCTGGACTTCAGGTATCAACAAGCTAATTCTTTTATGGTTCCATGATTTTTCCTTATAAAAGTATGATTGAATCTTTATAGAATCAGAATAAGCTAAAAGCAAATTAATGTTATTTTAATCATGGTGATTCCAGGATAGCATCAAATTTCTACTGTGTGACTATCGCCAATTGCCCAAGACATACAAATTCGACAGGATTATATCATGGTGAACTATTTATAGTTTAATTTTTCAGACCTGTTGCAATCTTTCCAACATATTACTTGACTTGTATAAGCATGTTTCAGTGAAATGATAGAAGCTGTTGGCCATGAATACATGGAAGAGTTCTTTGGTTGTTGTGAATCAGTATTGGCCCAAAATGGACTTCTTGTTCTTCAGGTATTTGACAGATTAGTACTTCTATACAAGTTTTCTGTGTTTAGATAATGGAAATTTTCTGGAGGGTATGCTATGCTGTGCAAATGAAGCATTATCAACAAGTACATTCCTTTTGGCATTAAAATTACTTCTAACCATGGTGAAGATTGTTATTGTTGTGTAGTTCATATCAATCCCAGATGAGCGTTATGATGAATATAGGCGCAGTTCTGACTTTATAAAGGAATATATATTTCCAGGAGGTTGCCTACCCTCTCTGAGTAGGATAACATCAGCCATGGCAACCACATCCAGACTATGGTACAAGTTTTATGCAAAAACTGAGTTCTATTATTGACCATTCCCTTCATTCTTCTCTCTTTCACAAAGGAATATTCTTAAATGCAGTGTGGAGCATGTTGAAAATATAGGAATTCATTACTATCAAACACTCAGATGCTGGAGAAAAAACTTCATGGAAAGGCAGAAGTATGGTCTTAAGATGATTGAAACTTACTGAAGTATGTTAAATTCAAGTGGCTACTTGCAACAACTAACTATTGAAAATGTGTGTATTTGCTGACAGCGAAATTTTGGCTCTGGGATTTAATGAAAAGTTCATTAGGACATGGGAATACTATTTTGATTACTGTGGTGCAGGTTTCAAGTCACTCACACTGGGGAATTACCAGGTACATTACCCAGTTACTATACTTAGATACTGAATAAGCATGATAATGATATGTAATATGTTGTAACAATGTAGGTGGTTTTCTCTCGCCCTGGTAACATTGCTGCATTTGGCGATCCATACAAATGCTAGACCTAAACAAGTTGACAGAAGAAGTTTCACACGTCCTACCAGACTGCATTACATGATTGTGCCATGTAAAATTTATTGGAGCTGAATTGTTGCTGCTAAAACAGCTACATTGGTGATAATTTTTTTCTTACAAAAGAATTATATTTTTTTGAGGAATGGAACAAGCTTTATATGATTTACAGAGTATTATGAAGTACAAGATATGTTGAAATTGCGGTCCCGTGTGTTGTTACAACTAGCTTCAACCTCATGCGGCTATGTCTTCATTATGACAAATCATTACTTGTATGTGATTTATATGCATATGTAAAACATGTTAAAGATTTATTGAATTGAAATAAAATAAACACATTTTCTCGCACAAACATGTTGCCGTCGCACAAATCGCAATCACACATAGAGGACCATAGAGCAGGCTATTAGGATGCTTCCTAGTCAGAACATTCTTTTTACTTTTATCAAATGCTAAGACGGAATTTATTTTGAAGAGGTCCAATTGGAGAGTCGTTTAATGGGATTCGAGAATTGAGGGGGGAAAATGTTTAAAGAGTACAAATCACTACGATGAAATTTATTTTGGATGTGTAAAATTGAAAGGCCAATTTTTGCAGTTCACAATTTAGATTTTGTTTATGGTAATTGAAGTAACGTAGTAGCGTGGTGGAGGACATAAAAGATAAACTTTTTGAGAGTTCAAAATGCGCAGCATCATGTCACAGAAGAAAGATTCACCAAAAAAAAAACGTTATAAAAGCAAAATATTGTGTTTCTCCTTTCAATCTTACTTGCATATCTAAATCAAAGATTAGCGAAACATTGTTAAGATTCATTCATCAACTCAATTGATTTCTACAACCAACAAATAATGTAACTTAAACGGTGTATGCAGATGATCAATGTTACCGTTATATGTTTACCCGAAACAAATATCTATATATCTTAACACATTAAATAGTTGCTTTCAATATTAAAAAAATGAAAACATGTCAATAATCTCCTAAAACTTATTTCGTGCTAAGAGAACACTTCCAAAATCAAATAAGACGAAACACCTTACAAAACTTAAATGTATATAATTTCTATGTTTTGCTCCACTTGACATTTTTCAACAGTCATTTTCTTTATCAATAAAAACTCGAAATTCTTTAATTACAAGCTTACTTTTATAACTTTTAGCAGATCATAATAAACTAACAAACATACACAGATCTATAAAGATAAAATATAGCAATCCTCTTCTTTTAGGGACTTCTGGGCTTCTGGCCAGTCTTACATTAACATGGTTTGCTCAAAGGTTCACACAAAGAAAGGTCGTTTCATTCACTCAACGGACGAACCTGCCAAATAACTAGCGTAGGTAGAATGAATGAAACGCGCATACCATGTTACCCGCATTTTATTATAGCATGGATAAAGAAAGACGTAGAAATGCACACTCAACATTAAATTACAACCCAACATTTTTACAAGAAACCATCAAAAACCTAAAATAACATAAACACTCGTCAAGATCAATATGCCTGAGAAAAGTAACGTTAAAGATATATCTGAAAAACTACATGCGAGTCTCTCCTATAATGTGTCAAGATTAACTAGTATTAGAGCATTTCAATTCTATACCTGACAATGCTTGATATAAAATTGAGTTGGTAACTCTTATCCTTACCTTAAATTTACATTTGAATAAGAGTACTGTCATAAATGAAAACAAAATGTCAATTTAACCTTTGTGTGTAAGATAAAAGCACTTGCAATATAAAACAATATTAGTTTAGAGAAGAAAAGATTAAAATTTTTCCAACTAAGACATGAAATTATACTGAGCTCCAACACAAAAAAAAAAAAAATATAAATCACTGGACACACAAGACAGGTAGGATAAAATTCTATAGAATAGGCCAACTGAAATAGTCAATGTGCTGCTAACTCTCTCTATCTTTCCGCCACCACAGACCAGATGGAAAGTTAAGGAAATTTTTCTCACAAAGCCAGAAATCTCCAATTTGGTGATGCGTTGGTCCAGAAAAACACAATAAGACTGGCCAAATTTCATTCTTTAGATACGGGTGGACACTTGGCTCCACCACTTCCATACTCGTGCACCTCTCCTCCTGTACAACACAAGTGCAAATACAGGGGGAAAATGATTATGCCATCCTCAAAGTTTTTACTATCACTATGATTACGCTACCCATTATGAAGTGATCAATCCAAGTGTCCACTGCTATGAGTAAATAGCTTGACTACATCTTCATATTTCTACTTGTCATGACAACTACAATGAGTCTAGACAATATATGTAATCAGAAAATGAAAGAGACAGTAATTAAACTTCAACCACAAAAACCACAACAGATAATAAACTGCATCAAACCATCATATAAGTGAAATATCATACTATAGCTTAAATGCTACAAGAACAGCCATTCGAGATCAACTAAAATCATAAGCACGCAAATTAAAGCTACACGCAGAAACAAATACTAAATAGAAAGTAGCATCTAGTATCTCTTCAACCAACTACTTATTATAAACTAGGAAAGCAGATACTGCAAACTACTGGGATTCAAGCAACCCAACCAGTCCCGTTGTGTATTGACATCGATCTTTGAGCCACTCCTTTGCTGCTGGAAAAATTCATTCTGACCTCATGATTTAAGACTTTTAAAAGGCAAAGGATCCTCAAGTTGAATTTCAAAATCCAGCAAGATATCCAACTATCAAAATTACTGTTGTTGGGCTTGTCGAGACTGAGCACCACCATAGCCACCACCGTAGCCGACCTGCCCACCATTTCCCTGAGGTGTTCCATAATTTCCAGATGCATGAGTTTGTTCTGATCTCCAAGCTGCATTTCCATAACCTGAATTTCCATTTGCATCCCCATAGCCACCACTCATATAGCTACCACTGCCACCACTACTTGTTAGTTCACCCCCACCAGGACCACTAGCACTATTGTTTGGAGCACTCCCTGTTCGTCCACCAACAGTGCCATATGCACTTGAATTCGCATAAGAACTATCACTTCCACCATATCCACCATACCCACCATATCCATAACCTTGGTTCCCATATCCAGCAGCTCCACCGGGGGACTGACCTGCAGCTGCTGAACCAGGACCACTGCCACCAGAGCCAGCACCACCACTTGGAGCACCCCAAGGAGCAGTATTCCCATAGCCCATGGATCCATAACCAGAGGGTGCCTGAGCAGGCCATGAACTCCTTGGGCCCCCTGGAGGACCACCAGCATAAGCAGCATTAGGAACATTAGGATTCCCATATGTTGCACCAGCAGGTCCCCCATACCCAGCAGTGGCACCACCATAACTTCCATATGCACCATACCCAATACCATTATTAGCCGGACCATATCCATACCCAGGAGCACTATAGGCAGAAGAACCATAAGGAGGGAATCCACCTGCAGCACTTTGAGGCTGCATATACCTACTAGAATCCATACGACCATCATATGCATTTTGGTTACCTCCAGATGCCCCATACCCTTGATACCCACCAATTCCAGAACCACCACCTCCAGCACCACCCATCATTCGGCCACTTGCACCAGGATTGGCATCTTTGGGAAGTGCACGCTTTACCTCAACTTGTTTACCAATTAAATCATGAAATGATTTATGCAATACCCTATCAACGGCCTCCTCAGTATCAAATGAAATAAAACCAAATCCTCGTGGCCGTCCAGTATTCTGGTCATACATGACTACTACATCGGTTACATGTCCATAAGACTCAAAGTACTGACGAAATTTTTCCTCGGTCAGGGTAGGAGGCAGCCCTCCAACAAATATCTTTTTAGTTCTGATGTTTCCTCCATTACCAGAATTCATGCCAGAATTGGAATTTCCACCTCTCGAGGTGACAGAAATTTGTTGATCCTCTCTTGAGAAAGCCTTTTTGGCATCAACCTGAATGATGAAATTATAAAATGATTGCTAGTTAGGCATTTAATTGATGATGAAAAAGAAAAGATGACACGGTATCAAAAGTAACCAAAATTCCAAATTATCAACATTATGAAAACCAATCTTTGAGGAAGAGGCCTTTAATCATAGTTTTAGATATCCACATATCCAAAACGATACAAGACAAAAAATGACAAAATATAAAAACTATCAAATATCCAAAAAGAATCATTAGTGGAGGTACTGCGTTCAAGCTGGGGTATGTTCTTCCATGAAAACAAGTAAACCAATATTAACTTATTCCAAAATACTAGCATTATGCGAACACTTGTGTTCATGCATACACCATTGAAGGGAAGGGAACACAAGCTAGCAACTTCAAAGAGTTGTACTACTTCACATTTGAAGAATTGAACAAAGAGGGAACAATTCTTAAAATATCAGCAGCACTGTCATCTATCATAAACATTTACACATAAGTAGCACGGATAAACTGCAAACAAATAGCAGTGAAAGCTGCTCTATTAACTTCCTTTACACATTCATCCATTAACAACAGTTCACACAGCAAGAAACGTATCGGCTACTTGTTTCCTGACAACTCCCCCGCAGACAACATACAAAACAGTCACCATTTGAAAACCAAGCATCAAAGACGGCTAGAAACAAAATAACCATCCCAGTGTTACAGAAACTAGTCTGTAAGTGCATGCCAAGAGAAAAACCCTATCCACTCAAAATGAAAAATAAATAATCCAACTACCACATACAAGAGCAAACCACGAAACAATTAAAACCCATCAATCATTCCAGCACACAAAAAGCCTCACTTTATCCCAAAAGCAAACACACCTCCAATTCGAAACCAACACACCAGCAAACACGCCAAAAAAAAACAATTTTTAAAAAAAGAGCAGAAGCAGCAGCAGCAAAAATGAAGTAAAAAAATGGAAAATAAGCGTCACCGTTCTGCCATCTATGACATGTTTATCCTCGAGAACCCTATCGAGAATGGTGGGATCCGCGAAGACGACGAAACCAAAGCCCCTGGGCTTGCCAGTGTTCTTCTCTCGCATAACAGAAGTGCTCAAAACGTCGCCGTAGTTGCCGAAATGCTCCTTGAGCTTGTCCTCCGTAGTGTCCCACGATATCCCACCGATGAATAATTTTCCCTGATCCGAATCCATTCCCCCTCTCTCCCTCTGTATGTATATATTAATAAATAAAAATGAATAGTGTGTTGGCGATTTGGTGAGAGGGAAGAAGGTGGGAATTTAGGTTTGATTTGGGAACGGAGAAGAAAAAAGGAAGAAAGAAGGAAGAGAGGGTTTGGAGGTTGAGGGCTTCGAATAAATGAATGAGAGAGTGTGTTGGGTTTTTGTAAGGTAGTAAAATTGGTTCTCGAGAAGTAGTCCCTTTTAACGGCTCAGATTTGCTTGATTCAATTTCGTCACACGTGTAGCCCATGCCAATTTTATTCAATTAACCTCTCCCTTCCACTAATGATAAATCAGAATTGGACCTCCTTGGACCAACAAAGAAAATTCAGTGAGAGAAATAATTAATTATCACAACAAAAATCATTTTAAACACTGTTTCCTTTCACAGTTTTATATATCAAATGATTTTAAAATAATTCTTCATTCATGTCATTAAAAAATCGATTTTTTTTTCTTAATGCATAAATGTTAATAATCAAAATAACTATTTTATTGAACTTCAAAATAAATAATTTTTTGAGTCTTGTGAATTTTTTTATTTTAGCTTGAATCTATTTTTGGTTTTTATTACTCGATGGATGTGAACTATTTCTCTATAAAAAAAAAAATAAGTAATTTTAATCATGCATGGGGTTATCCAAATTAGTTAAGTTTTCTCTATAATTTGAGGGTTAAACTAGAAGAAAGTTACAAATTGTATAACTTAAATCAAGTGACAGGTCATTTTGGTTTGCTAAATCATGATAAAAACAATTAAAAAATATTTTATTATATTATAACAATAATTAACCCAATGATTAATACAGGTAGAAAAATGGGGAGAAATATCCATATTTTAAGTTTTTTTTTAATTCTTTTACTTTTAATTCTTTTATTTTAAAACTAAAATCTTTTAAAATTTATAATTTTTTTTCTTCTTTCACTTATGAATATCATTTAATCAGTTAAGGAATATAACATTAGCTAACTCTATCACGAGTCAAGCTAGAAATATGTCAATCGAATTGATTTACAGTTAGTTATAAATTGTGTAACATCACTCATCTTATCAGGGATTAGACATATTGACACTTAAACCTATAATTTTTCTCCTATGTATCATATATTTATTTTCCTACTATTTAAACAAAAAAATGATATTTTAACTCACTTTTAACCCACTACTTTAATTATCTTTAGATCATCTATTTTGATTCTTTTTAGTGATGTGATTTGATGTGATGATCTAGTGGTAATTGGAGTGGTGTGTCAAAGTGGGTTAAAGTATAATTGTCTTTTAAACAATTGGAGTGTTCACCCGCTTTGCATTTCACTAAGTTTAACCACAACAATTATAAAGTGATATTTTAAAGATATAATATTGAAAAATCATGTCATAAGAATATCTTGGAACAGAAACACATTCACAAAAGAGCAATAACATGAATAGAACCACAAATCAAATCTAACGTGGTTCGGCATCTTAAGCCTATATGAATACTCAAACAAAATATTATTATTCAACATATTATTTTTTTTTCAACAAAAATTACAAATCTCCTTATAATCTTAATGTGTTTTTTTTTAACAAAATTGCAAACTCTAATTGTACCCTTTTTTATAGACAAAATTGTAAACCCCTCCCACGCAATTTCTTTTGCAAAAGACCGCAAAAAAACTATCAAATTCTTATGGTGCAATTTTTTATGGATAAAATTTTAAACTCCTATTGTGCAATTCTTTTTAAAAAACTACAAAATGTTGAGAGTCGTGGTAACAACTGCAAAGATAGATCATTTTCCATTTACCCTTTAAATAAAAAATATAAATTAAAATAATTATTTTATCAATTTTATCCTTTAGATGACCAAATTTAACACACATGTAGTTTGTATAATAAATACATTTTGACTGTTTTTTTTTTTTGTCTTCACGAGTCGGTGTGAAAATTTTGATGAACACCCATTAAAAAATCACATATTTTCCTTCACCAAAAGTCTCACATACTTTAGAACAAACATATGACATTCTACCAACATATTTGTTTGAATCACTCTTGTCATAACTATGATTTGGAGGGACTCATTGATGAAAAAAATATTTTTTTGTCATCAATTCTCACTGCCTTGTACATCAAATTCATTGACAACAACTTACACATCATTGTCATTGGCAACTCATTGATATTCAAGGAGAATCTATCACCAACACTACCTTAGCCAAGTGAGACCCAACCAGATAAGTATCAATGAAGTCATTACACAAAAAGAATGATCGAGACCTCCCTACATAGGCAACATTGATTATAGTCAACATGCTACATTGTTCCCCTTCCTCCCTTGATGATCATAATCCTTTGATCAAAACTTCTGCTCTGATACCAGTGTTAGAAATCACAAATAGAAAAGTAATCTCTTCAAACCAAAACACACATACAAATAAGAGCAAAAATAAAATAAAATCACACAGAAAATTTATTTAAGGTCTCAAGGTCTATATCCACACTAAACAAAAGCATTATTACTCAATGTGTAATTTTATCACAAAAATTGCAAACCTTTGTACTATTACTTTTTTTGAACAAAATTGCAAATCCTTCTCATGCAATGTTTTGTGAACAAAATTGAAAAATAAAATCACACAGAAAATTTATTTAAGGTCTTGAGGCTTATATCCACGAATACTAAACAAAAAAGCAAACTTCAAATGACATAACTACAAAACTCTCATATACACCCAAAAGAATTGTGGTGACAACTCAAAAAATAATTTTATTTCATATTACCTGGTGTGATATTTTGGTAAACATTCATTAAAAAACTAACATAGCATGTGAAAATTAAAATGTCAGTATTTTAGAAAAAAAAAGCATATAAATTGTAAGACCCAATTTATTTTCTGCCCTTATTTTTAAAGGTCCACCCTAATCAGTTGGGCCTAAAGGCTGGCCCATAGGGTGTCAAGGCCCATAAAGCAGCCAAGGTCATTCATTCTGCTCTCACTTGCCAAAATTAGTGCTCTCACTCTTACCTTTCCTCTCCACAAAAACTCTGTTAGGGCTCAGTACCACCATGGTCAAGCTAGTTCGAACTCATTCCTTCTTCACGTAAGTTATCTCTCATCTCGTACTTCCTTTTTTTTTCTAGCATTGTTGTCTTGGTTCCAGCAAGGATCCCTCTTGGTAACCTTATTTTCCTCTGTTCTACCATTTTTCCAGCTTAATAAGTTGTTCCCATAGTTGTGGTGCTCACTGTTTGGGTATACGAGTCTTTTGGCTAGCTCTTTCCAAGTAAGGGAAGCTACGATTTTTTTTATGCTTTTATAAGTAATGTTTCTGTTTTGGTTCTGTTGGGTGCTCTTGATGATTTGATGTGCTTTTGATGGTGTGAAAATAATTTATGTATTGTTTATGGATGGATTTTTGGCTTGGCATGCGTGAGAACAGGTGAGATATGCTATGCTCGCCTAAGCGAGTTGTTTTTCGCCCAAACGAGAAGCTCTCGCCTAAGCGAGAATGGCAGTAACTCGCCCCCCTTTGGTTTCGAGTGCTTGCCTGAGCGAAGGCCTCTTACTTGAGCGAGATGGGCTAGCTTGAGCGAGAACTCAGTGCTCTCTGTTTTCAATCTCGCTTAAGCGAAAGCTTTTCGCTTGAGCGAGAGACCCCTGTCGCTTGAGCGAGAGCTCCTTAGCTTGAGCGAGATTGACAACAGAGTTGTTTAAATACTTGTATGCTCCCATGATTGATTTGTTTACCCTTTTAAAGCATGAAAATATGATGCCAACATTTTATGCAACGTGTTTGTGTTTTATTTAGTTTTTATTGTTTGAGATTTTGTGTTCTTACATGTTGAAACCAGTGAAAAGTTGTTAGTTTAGCTTAAGCGAGAGATTTTAGCTTAAGTGAGATCAGTCTAGCTTAAGCTAGAATTTCTAGCTTAAGCGAGACCAGTCTAGCTTAAGCGAGAATTTATAGCTTAAGCGAGATCAGTCTAGCTTAAGCGAGAATTGCCACAGAATTTTAATTCCTTACTTTAAGTTGAACTTGTGGATTGATTCAATTACTTTTAAAAGCATGAATTGGGCGAATGGGTATGAGTAGAATGGTTTATGGTATGTGATTGATAAGTTTAACATGACCTTGGCATGTCGCATGTATGAGATGGTTGGTAATTAAAGTGGCATGGTATTGGTATGAGATGAAATTCTATATTCATGGTTTGGAAAGGATGAGTTGGTATGGACTCCACATGTGATGGGAATGAGGATTGGTTATAGAGGTTGACATGAGATTTATGTGCATGATAAATATTACTTAATTGATTGAGTATGATTGGTCTGTGGTCAGTACGTAATCCCATGAGCCTCTAGGTGAGACCCCATGGTGGTGCTTCAGTGGTCGGGATGTAATTCCATGACCCCTGTTAGTGGGAGTCCATGGTGGTGCCCCATCTATATAACTTGGTAAGGATTGCATCCTAACACTCTAAGAAGTCAGTTAGTCTCACTTAGAGCGGATTGACTCTTGTGGTGAGAGTAGCAGGAGGCCTGAAACTCATTAAGGGCTAACCTTGTGTGTGAGGGAATTCATTCATTGTAACACTTGTAACACATAGCTCGGGGGTGAGCAGAGGTATCCACCACAAGTGCAAGCATCCGCTGAATCCGATCAGGTTATATGTATCCGGATGAGTCGAGTCGAGTCTTAGTGTATTGATTGGAAGGTCATAACATGCTTGGATGATAAATGTATATTGGACTGTGAAAGTATGACTAACTTCATGATAAAACCACTTTTGGGCTCTAGCTTACCCTTCTGTTGTTTTTTGTGTGTTTTGTATATGTGGTTCTCTCTTTTGCGATGATCATCGACTTGTTGATGTGAGCAGATGCGAGGAACACCCGTGATCATCAGGGAGGTGATGGTTTCGCTGCCTAGTTCTCTGGATCTTTCTTCTCTGGGCTTTCTTGTTGGGTTGTGGCCCCTGTACTAGTTTAACTCTTACTTTACTATTTTGTTCTTGGTGAACTTTGTATCAGTTTAGTTTTAGCATCGTGGTGTGCCTTGGATAATTGTAAGGAGTTAAGTTTAAACTCTGGGACATGTTGGATAATTGTAAGGAGTTAAGTTTAAACTCCGGGACTGCGCAATTATATCTTTTGTGTGACGCTTTATTTTAATTATGTTTATTAATTAAATGGGGTGTTACATAAATCATTCTAATACTATTGAATAGCATTTTAATATTAAAAGAAACTTATATACATACTTCTTGTGTTTGTTAGAGTGGATTTTAACTAATAAAAGAAAATTGATCTATGTCCTTTTGGTGAATAGATAAACACAAGTTAATTTAATGATTATTAAATTATGAAAAAAAGATATTATTGTTGTGCACTGGCTAAAAAAACTTCCGTATCCACTCTTACACACAATTTTAAATTATCATATAATATTTATAATTAATAAGTATATTAATATGATATTTATAATTATATTATATATATATATATAATTAATGTTAAAATTTATAATCAATTAATATTTTATGTAAATAATTAACTACATTATTCTCATTTGTCCATAGACACATCAATAAAGTTTGTATAGAAATGTGAAAAAATATATTAGTTATATAATAAAATTGTTTAATTTTAGAATATTGATGACTAAATGATCAATTAAATTTTGTAGGACCAAAATATATATTTACGAAATAATATGAAAGAAAAATTAATTTAAATCTTTTATTTTTATTTTATTTTTTTTAATTTTTAATTCAGTACTAAGTATATAATTTTTATCAATTTTTATATTTTTATTCCGCCTGTTTTAATTCTAAATAAATAATACCAATAAAAGATGTCATATACAGTAACTTAGGTTTTTAAATTCGAACTGAATAACATATACATACATTGCATATTAAAAACAATTAAAATAAGTAAAGGTAAAATAAATTTACTTAGGTTTTAGTTTAATCCAGTCAAATATATTATATAAATTTAATGATTGAACCCATCCTATTTTTTCAACATATTTTTTTTTAAAATATTTAAACAAAAAAATTGCCTAATTTGTGGTAATATAAGTTATTTGTAAGTGTGCGTTAGGAATATGAATACAAACAAAATGGAAATACGCATACATTTATTACATAATAAATTGCTTAGATGAAAATAATTTATATTTTGATGTGAAAAAAATATTTTTAATATAGTTTAAATAATATTAAATTTGATTAATATAAGCATTATATTTCGTTGAAACCATTAATCACATCCTTTTCTAAAGATAATGGAGAGATCGAGATAAGTAAGGTTTAAGCAAATTAAACATTCAATTCGATAAGAAAATTTGTTATTGAATTCAATATAATTCAATTCAATTAATTATGATGAGATTTTACATTTTTTTATTAAATTCAATTCAATATAATTCATCATTAACATAATCAGATTAATTAAGTTATAACTTTTTTATTAGTTTTTAGAATAATTTAAAAGAACGTATTATACAATTATCATAAGTAAAATTAAATAAAATGTCATAGCCTCAATAGTTTTTAAATGATAATCAGTTTTTATAATAGTTTTAGTAGCGTAAAGATAAGGCTTATAGTTAATGTTTATGATCCTAGAGATCTTAAATTAACTTGGATTGATTAAACCCAAACACTACAAATAATATACTTATTTAGTTTGCATTTGATTTATCATTACATTATCCGACCCAATAGATACTTATTTATTTTTATAACGTTAACCCTATCAAAGTTATTATTTTTAAGTAAGTTGAACAGTGTAAAGTAATTAATGATAAGACTTTTTATTTTGATATCATTTTTTTTAATTAGAAGAAATTAATTATAATTGATTATAAAAATAAATATACTAATTCAAATATTTATTATGATTATAAAGTTAATACACAAATTCGGAGGTTATAAATTCTTCATGTATTTATCATTATATTAAAAGTAGCCATCAAGCATATATAAGTTATTAAATATTGTATAATTCAAAAAATAACTGATAAATTATTGGAATGCATTTTTTAAGGTATAATGTAGAGTTCAAACTATAAATTACTTTATATCATCAAATTTCATATGTAAAAAGCCTTGAATTTTGAAAATTTAATATACATTAATGCTTTGTCATCGCGTATCTTTAAAGCCAAATATTTTGTAAGAAGAGATTTTATAGGTGAATAACTCGAATATAATTAACCTATATTATGGTGGAGGAAGAGTATTTTTAACTAAAAGATTTATAAGACAATGACACAAATGAAAAGTTTGGAATGATGTTAGGGACCACCTTGGTTGAGAAGGAGGTGGAATGTTTATATTGGAGGCATGTGCATGAAGGATTGAAGAGGAATTCAAAGTTTGTGAACTTATTATTTTCTGATGTTTATTGTTGTTGAGACGTTGGCATTATTTAATTGTTTTTGTCGAAGGATACAAATGCTATAGTCAGAATTCTTATCTTGAATCCAAAGAAGGAAGATAAAAAAAGTTTTTGTCAATCATAAAAAATGGTGTTTATTTAATAAGGACTGCATTTAAGCTAATTATACTTGAACTTAGAGTTTATATGAATTATGATGTGTTTAGATCTTTATAGGAGTCGTGAAGATTATATATTAGTTTTATTTTAAGTAAAAAATGACAAAGTTAATTAATGTATATTAAGAAACATTTATAAATAGTAACTTTAAGATTTTAAATTAAAAATAGTTTTATTTTCATTTAATCCTCTTAATAAAAAATTCAATATAAATTTTTTTATACAAATATTAAGAGTTTATTCCAAATAAAGTTACTAGTATATTAATGTTTATATTATTTGTCTTCATTGTGAAAGAGATCGTGAGAGAATAATCTATTCTCTTGCTTGGTACAAAAAGAATGAAGAGTGTTTAAAATTATCTAATCTTTGTTGAAAAAGTTTGTTATTTCTCATCATTCTATTTTTAGTTTATTTATAAACTTGTTTTATCATAACATTAATGATAAATGTTTAGATTTTTTAATTTTACATGTGATTTTGGCACTGATGATGTTTCTAATTAATATATTTTTTAATAAATCAGATTTCTTTAACTTAAAAATACAAAATGTGGTAGTGAAAATTAGTTAATTATGAATTTAATAAGTTCTTTTGTAAAAGTGCAAGAATAAAAGAACTAGCTCAACTTAGTGTTAAAAGGTGGATTGTGAAGATTTAAAATGTGACTTTCATCAAAATAAGCATTGAGAATGGAACAATAACTTTCTTATTACTTGTTTTTCAATTATGCAAATTATATTTTAGATGTCTATGTTTTCTATTGATTTGATGTATGTTTAATACTTATCTCTAGGTATGCAGTAAAACACGTTTAATGTATGTTTAATCATGTGAATGAGATTTCAATAGCTAAACTAACTAATTCAAATAATGCAAATTACCAGGGATGTAATTGCATATTTAATCTCATTGTTCTGATTCTTAATGTAGGTATTGAACATACCTTATGTCAGTGAATTGAGTAAGTTGTTCAAGACCTAGATAGACACCACAAGAAGAATCTGTGTTTTCTTGACCTTCATGAATAGGGAAGTAATATTCATCATCAAATGACTAGCAAGGTTACGATGTATCTAGTTGAGTCATCTAGAGGAGCTACTATGTAGAAGAAAATCTTTAAGATTGGATTTTCATGAGGTTACTAGATGATATTACTACAAGAGAAATCTATGTAAGGTTATTTGAATTTTGTTTGAATCCATCCTGCATATTTGAATAAGCAAGTACATGATTGTTATTGTGTTTATTGGACCTCTGACAGTTGCAATAAACACATGATTTAACATAGTCTCCACTATACTCAACCTATATAATATATATTATTGTCCATATTTTCCTAAAAACCTTACAAAAACCAACTACCAATATATTTAATACTCCTTATGAGTGCAATAACTGCAATTTAATTGTACCACAAGTGACTTGGTACACTTACCAATATACCACACAACCCAATAACTCTTTAAAGACGTTGACCTTCACCATTTTACTATGTGAGACTAAGACCCTGTTTTTTTTAGGGGATGTACTGTTCAAGAGGATTGGAGAGGAAGGCATGGAGAGTGATCACCTTGTTCTTTTTGGGGTGATGCAAGGGAATGGCAGGGATGGATTAGAGGGATGGCTAAAAAATTTCATCCCTCTACTATGGAAGAGATTAGAAGGTGATGGATACAAAATTACCATTTTATCCTCGTCATATTTATTTTTTACCTCTCTTATCCTCGTAATTTTTTGACACGTGTTCACACAGTGATGTCTTCTTTCTTATTTTTTCATATAAATTTATCTTTTAAATTTAGTTTTAATTTATTAATAAAAATAAATAAAATTTTATTATTAACAAACATCTAAAAATCTAAAAGTTAAAAATATATAAACAATATATAATTCTATAAAATTTGAAAAAAAAGAAAAAATTTTATTAAAAAATGTTACCTATATTATTAACAAACATAATCAAATTAAAAAAATATGTTCATATCAAATAAACAAAAAAAAATTATATTTCAAAGACTTAAAAACAAAAAATATATATAACATAAATAAATTATTTTTCATGTAAATATTAAATTGATAAATGTTAAATTTAATTTCATACCAAATAAATTTGATTATTCATTTTTTAATAAATATATTTATATTATTTCACACAATTAATAGAAACTAAATAAATTATTCTAAATGATTTATATAGCATTTTATATTACTTTTAACATTAGGGATATTTTGGTAGTCTCATTTTTTTATCTATTAATTTTTTTTTTAATATGTCACATCACTGAATTCAATCACAAACTTTCACAAATTTTACTCTCTAATCTACTCTAAAATCACCTCCTAATCCCTTAAAAAGAATAACATCAACTTCATCCTGTGATCCTTTTCATTTCTTCCTCTCCCTCTTCTTCTAATCCTTCATCTCAAAAAAACAGAGCCTAAGACTTAAACCCCGGTGAACATAAACATACTAGCAATTAATAAGGAGTGATTGTATTGTTATGGAGTTTATGGTCGTAACTGTAAGTTGAAAAAAAAAAAAAAAGAGTTTGTTGAAAAGTATTACTAATTTAAAGTGTAGTCAAATTTTGTATATTGTAAACCCTGAACAATATCAATTGAAAAATATATCATGATAATCATCAAATTATTTAATAAATTTTGTAATTATAAAAAAATAAAATTAAAGAGGATAACATGAAAAATATCTCACAATATTTAAGAGAAACACAACTACACTAAGTCTCAACAAAAAGTTTTAGTGTTAGTGGTTGTTGTGTTTTATTTTTATAAGGTCCAGTACACTTTAAAAAATTACTATTATATTCGTCTTTGTTACATTTATATCCATGATCTCAATCTTGTTCTCGGTATGAGACTTGATCTTGATTTCGGTGGTTGAGTACATGCAAAAAATTCTCACGCTCAAATTAGTTTTCAATTACATATTCGTTCTTGAAAGGATTTATTTAATCTAGAACAATTAACCTTTTTTACCTTGTGTGCTTACCTATTTATACAATTTTATTTTGGGTCTTTTATTCTTTGTGATTAAGCAAAGGCTCAACCATGATCTAATTGTGATTTAGAGTTGAATCCTCCATCTAATCTTGTTTAAACATTAACCCTAGTTTTAATTGTGTTGAAGTAATTTTATCAACTAAGTTGTTGGTGACAGAGGAATTTGTCAGTATGTCGAGAAAGTGACTAGTTGTGTTAAGTGTCGAGGAAGTGAAAGAGTCTAGTGTCCTAATATTGCTACATGATAAACACAAAAATATTGTGATCATCATTAATTAAAAATTTAACTGTTGAGAAACCGATATATATGCTATGAGAACTAAGCATGTTAGAATATTAAGTATCCATGTATTACATATTGAAATGATTGTGAAAAAATTCCAATGGTAGAAGAAATTAAAAACTATTTCCTTAAGTATTAAAGTTGGAGAAACTTAACTTTTTTTTTTCTTAATCTTAAAATTTGTACGATAAAAATTGGTTGCAAGTTATCAAACCTTCAAATATAAGTTTTAGCATAAAACAAGTAAATGGAATTTTTAATCTCTTGGCTAGGATAATTTCAATCACCTTATATTCTACATTTTTAATCATGTAATTTTTGCATTACTTTTTGAAATATTAATGAAAGAGAATACTCTAGTTAAAATATAAGAAAAATGAAAAGTCCACAATATTTGTAATTGGTTAAGAAAATAATAGTAGCATTCTTATATGTGGTTGTGAAAATTATGTAGGGATTCTTTCCTTTCTCCATCAACATTCATTTTTTAATATAATAATGAAGGGGGTACAAATAGTCTTTTTAACCTACAACCATAACAAGAAGATTCAACTCAAGGCCTCTTGCTAAGGTATATCTCCCTACTGGGGGCTTCTCCCTCCACCCCCAACCCTTTCTCCTGTACCTCCAAAACTTTATATATTTCCAGCTTTGCCCACAGTAAAAAGGTAACGAAGAAAGAGAAAACACAGTAAGAATCTGATTCCCTCCACCCCATCAGGAATCTTTGACCTAGCGCACCATCTCTTCTCCATTATTCTCCTCTTCTCCCACACAACCTCCACACAGTCTTCATTCGTCTTCTCCTCTTCTCCCATACATTCTCGCACACAGCCTCCACACAGTTCTTCTCTGGAGCGTCCACACAGTATTCATCTGCGGCCTCCCTTTTCTCGTTTTCTCGCGCAACTCCATTTGGCCAGTTAAGTAATGATTTTAAATTTGTAATTCATTCTAGGAATGGTTGTGTGTGTATTTTAATTGATTTTAGTAATAGATCCCAAGATCCGTTTCATCAAAATTGAGAAACGTTTTTCATTTTAAGAGTGCACCGAAACAACGGAATGTGAAATCCGTTTTCCTGAATGCTGAAACGGAATACACATTCTGTTTTTTTTTCTTTTTGAATTTTAGTAAAACGGATTGTGGAATCCGTGGCGGTGGACGATGAAACGGAATACACATTCCGTTTTTACTTTTTCTTTTTTGAATTTTAGTGAAACGGATTGTGAAATCCGTGTCGGTGGACGATGAAACGAAATACACATTCTATTTTTTTTTTTACAGGAACGGATTATGAAATCCGTATAGGATGCTGAAACGAATTTTAGAATCCGTTTTGAGATGTGAAGGGGGAGCCATGTGACTCGAGAGTAACGGTGCTTCCGTCCCTTAGTGCAGTCCTAAATCACAAGTTTGCAATTTCGAGCTTAAAGCTGCAGCTAAGAACCAAAAGGGGTTTGTATGTGTAAGTTGCAATGATTCCATTCAACAAACTTGCATTTGGTTGTTGGCAGCTTCAATTGGTTGCTTTCATAAAAAAACATGTGGTATTCTACATGCACTCCTTTTAAAAAAATATAAGATATGATAAGTGTTTTATAAAATAATTTTTTTAAAATAGATATCTAATTTATTTTTAAATTTGTAAAATTCTATAACTAACTTTATACAACCTTTTAATCATGTACTCTGATAGTAAGTGCCATATATTGCTTATTTGTATTTATTTAGTTTTGCATGGTACGGGTATCTATCAAGCTTTTTTTTTTCTGACAGATTAATGGTCCATGAACAACCCCGTAAATTTGCACTACTACTATACAACTAGTTATTATTATTATTTTTTTAATATTTTAGTATACATTTTAATTAAATAATTTAATTTTACATTTTATTACTATTTAAAGTTATTGAAAGGTTGGTGAAGCATAAGACATGGAACGGGAAGAGGAACTACATGAAGCCTTCTTGAGCTCAAGGCATGATGATGAATCATCACACGTAACAGAATCCCGTCTGGAAGAGGTGCTATCAGACACCACCATACCCTTCTCCAAGCGCATCCTCTCAGCCACATGGATCGAATTCAACCTCCTATTTCCCCTTGCAGGACATGCAATCATCGTTTATGTCATCAACAACCTCATGTCCCTCGTCACTCAAGCCTTCGCCGACAAGCTCGGAAACCTCGAACTCGCTGCGGCCAATCTCGGGAACAGTGGCATTCATCTCTTCGCCTATGGCCTACTGGTAAATTTGCATACGGATCACCATTTACAAACTTTCTCTTTTCTACTCATAAATAGTTGTGATTATGTATTTGTTTTTGTGTGTGTAATTGATTTAGCTGGGTATGGGAAGGGTTGTGGAAACTTTATGTGGACAAGCGTACGGAGCAAATAAGCATGAGATGCTGGGCGTGTACATGCAGAGAGCAATTATTGTTTTAGTTGTGACTGGGATTCCATTAACGGTGGCGTATATCTTCTGCGAGCCTATTCTTCTGTTGTTGGGTGAACCCCGTGAGCTTGCTTCAGTTGCGGCGGTCTTTGTGTACGGTTTGATCCCGCAGATCTTCGGTTACGCGGTGAACTTCCCCATACAGAAGTTTCTGCAGGCGCAGAGTGTGGTGGCGCCAAGCACTTACATCTCCGGGGCTACGTTGCTGCTCCATGTGTTTCTGAGTTGGGCGACAGTGTACTGGTTTGATATTGGGCTGATAGGGACCTCCTTGACACTGAGTTTGGGGGGGCTTCTCCCTGCACCCCAGACTGATTATGGAATCCGTGTTGACGCTGAAACGGATTTTAGAATCCATTAACACATAAAATCCAAGTATGAAATCCTGATCGGTTTCACAAACATATGAAACGGATTTTAGAACCCGTTTGCGAAAAAAAATATATAAAAATTAGATATTTTTGAAAAACGGAATACGAATTCCGTTTCCTACAAAAGTGAAACGGAATTTGAAAACCGTTTTTTGACTTGGCAGATCACTTGAGAAAGTGACAAACAATAACAAACACTTCAAACTCTACCTATTATTATATTTAAATCATTAATGAAAAGGTTCAAACGTATTTTGATGAATGATCATGCCTTATATCAGGTTCTCCGAAACAGTATCTATATTCCATACATGAAAAGCATACGCTTAATTAATAGTGGGTCGATGTGAACGTACGCTTCAGAACTTGTATGTTTTATGTTGTCAGAACCTTATATGTTTGGTTTATATTTTATGTTCTGGCTATCTTATTCACGACTTCTTTTCTTTGCACATTGTGTTGTTGGAACTGGAAATAGAATCAAGAACAAAGAAAACTGACTGTAAAAAAGATTAAAGTGATGAATATGCATAATTGAAGAGATTATGATGCAAAGTTTATTTACCAAGAGGGTGAAAAGAGTAAGGTTTAAAAGTAATGGGGTGGGGTGATTGGAATTTAAGCTGTTTCGCGTTAAAATGTATGGGAAACGGATTCTGTAATCCGTTTAAAAAAAATTTTTTTTGAAACGGATTACAGAATCCGTTTCACAATTTTATGAAACGGATTATATAATCTGTTTCCCCTACATTTTGATTTTTTTGGCGAAACGATTTACGTAATCCGTTTCATAAAGTTTTGAAATGGATGCCAGCATGCGTTTCTTAAATGATTTGTGTTATTTATTTGAAACGGAATGTGGAAGCTGAGAAAATTTTAAATGAAGGAGGAAGAAGAAACGGGAGAAGATGAAATAGTAATCGTATGTTTTGGGAGGTGCAGGGAAGTTGGCGACGCAGTAAATGAAATTTACTGCGTCCCAAACCACTTTCACCAACTTTCACCTGTATGTTAAATAAGGGTAAAATAGTAAATTTTAGGAGTACAGAAGAAGTGTTGGAGGTGCAGGGAGAAGCGCCCCTCCCTACTAACTGATCTTCCGTTACAGTCCTTAAAATGTTGGTATTTATTTAGAAAATTAAAAGTTTCTTCATGCACCTCCATAAGTTTCTTCCTGCGCACCCCCATATAACAAAATTTCCAATTTTGTCTTTACTGGAAGTTATGCTTTGACTTTCAAATTCTTCTATCTGAATTTTTTTTTACAAATAAATTACAAAGTTAAGCTGTCAATTAGGAAAAATTTTCACTGTTTTATATAATTTTAAATATATGTGCTTTTCTTTTTTTCTTTATAGAGATAAAAGTTTATCACCAATTATAGGTCTTAATGTCTTCTCCCTGAGTGGTTGGAGACAGCTGTTATTGTTAATTTGTTTGTTTATTCACACAAACTGTAATTAGTCACTTACAATGAACGAATTACTTAGATTTTTTATTTTAAAAGCTATTTCTATATATAATTAAAATGATATACTGTTTTATATTTTAAGCATTTAAGTTATCAATCACCTTTAAATAAAAACGACATATATGTGAAACATTAAATTGTATTAAGTAAAAAATTGAAATGAAAAAGGTACCAATAAATAATAATAATACATTTTAAGTATTTTTTTTTATTATTGACTATATATGCATTGACAATGCCTAAACAATTTCCAAGCAAAATTAATTTTATAAGTTTTCAAAGGCAAATTAAACTTAGCTAATTATAATACCACTGTCATTTATTAATATAAATCCCTTTTTCTTTTAGTCAATTTTAAAAGTTTTCCGTGTATAAAAAGAGATATGCTTTCATTTACAATGAGGATAATTATTTGTTTGCATTGAATTTTTTTATTATACCAGATTCTGAATTGCCTTCACTATTTTATTATGCATACATACTCAGTTACTTTTCTTAACTAAAGTTTCACATGCATTCATATTTAAGTGTTTAGATCTATTTATATTCATTGTTATTTCTCACTTATATGCATTAAATAATATTTAAAATTCATATATATATATATATATATATATATAATTGATTTAAATTTACTATATTTGATATTAAGTCTTAATGCATTATTTTGTGTCAAATAATTGTGGTTTTGTTTTCTTCTATTTAAATCATTATGTACTACTAGCACTCATTCATTAATAAAAAGAACGTAAAACACTTAATTAAAAAATTATATTTATTTATTTATTTTCCTACTTTTTTTTATCTAATTTAAGAAAAAGATGATTGATCATAAATGCTAAAAATCAAATTTCATTTATTCAAAATACAAAATAGGAAAGACCTCATTCAAGTCATCCAAATGTGCAAATTTTCCTTTAAATGCCTCCCATTTACTTATTATTGGTAGAGGTCATCATCTTTCCTTTCACTCTTATTCCAACTTTCATAAATCCAAATAACTATGGCAATTTATGCATTTTCAAATAAATAACATAAAATTAAATTAAAGTATGTTCTTTTGAGAGTTATATAAATTCTTATGCCATTACTCACTAATAATTACTCATGTTATGATTGAACATTCTAAAGTCTCTATTTAAATTTTAAATTATTTTTCATATATTTTAGTAATCAATTTTTTTTGAGACTTTATGTTTTTTTAGGAATTATACATATATATACCATTTTAAATATTTATTCCTAAATTATTATTATTATTATTAAAATTTTACTTGAATATGTAAATATTATTAAAATATATTTTTTCAAAATAAAGTGAACGGTTCTTAATTATTTAGCGTGCCTAATAGTTCATTGTAACTCAATGGGAAGGAATCTTATTTATACTGTAGCCACTTATCCATTTTTATATTTAACCTGTGGAAATAATAAAATAATACACGTGTTATGTGCATGTATATTATTAAAAATAATAATTGAATTTAAAAAATAATATTTTAAAAAAATAAAATAGTAAAATAATTATTTTAATTTATAAAATAATTAAATTTAAATTGATTGTTAAAAGTATAAATTGAATTATTTTAGTTTAGAGTAATGTTACTGGTAAAATTGGAAAGAAAATATGCAAAAAAAAAAAACATTTTGTACATAGGTGTAGATAATAAATTGAAGAGAAGATGAAAGTAATTAAAAAAAAGTTATTATAATGGAGTGTAATTATTTAAAAAATGGATTTTATTTGTAGACAGTGTGATGTTTTTTTTCTTATAATTAATTAAGATGCAATGGAATATGGTATTATGTTTGTTATAAATTATTTTGTATTTACTTTTCCCTCTTGAACCTCTTTCTACATATAATGTGAATTCTTTTTAAACCATTGACTAGTGAGTGGTACTTTTCTTCTATAATATTTTATTGTTCTTGTTTTTGAATAAATGAGACAATAACTCAACAAAAGGGGGTGAACATTAAAAAAGTGATTGATTCAAAATGAAGGCTAAAGTATTGTTTCACATGCATAATAGTTTGATAATTATTCTATATTAAAAGCAAAATATCCATATCTCAAATTGAATCTCAAGGGTGGTTTAACTAGACACATAATTAAAACATCTAATCGAATATCTATAGTATTTTATAAAGAAAAACTTTTTTTTTTCAATGGGTGTGGATTATTTTCTATGATATCATTCATCTTTGTTTTAATCAACTTATCTAAAATCGAAAGCTTCAGGTATTCACAACCCAATTTTGATTTAAGAACATTAAATAATATTAAGCCAGCCATTTATTTTGTGGCCATAGAAAACGCATCAACTCTACTAAAAACGACAACCTAGTCAAATGCTGGAGAGCGAAAGATTTTCAGATCTGAGACAAAAGCAACCAATGTTGTCCCTAGCTTTCATTTTCATTTTTATATTAAAAAAAAAAAAAAACTCTTGTGCCCACAATCATCATTAAAAGCCTAACGTTACTATTTTCGAAATTGTTTGGAGCCAAACGGCTTTTAAACTTGTCACATGTTTTTCTCTCGCTTCTCTCTCTGGGCGGCATGCATGTCATTCTCTGAGTGAGTAGCTTTGTTTCATTATATGCCACCTTATCAACCACATTCCTCACCGTCCTCTTCCTCTTCCCAATAGAGATGGGTTGTTTCATGGCATGTTTTGGTTTATCCAACAAAAGGAAGCGTAGAAAGACTCTCTACAAAGTCCTAGCTGGAAATCAAGTAAATACAATCCATTCTTTTGATCTTAGTTTCTGATATTCATAAAAAATTCTTCATACTTATCTGTTCAAACTTGTGTTATCCAACAGCGATATGGAAATTACGAAGTTCTTGCCATAACAGAAAAATCCACTCTGCCGGATTCTGATTTGCGGTTAGTATCTATTGTTCTTCATTTCCCTTTATATGTTATGTGTATGTGCAAATAAGATAGACTATTTATTTAATTTGTTTCCTAGAGACAGAGATAAGGTTAAGGAGCAGAACAGTAATAAGAGCAGGAAGAAGAAAGTTACCTTCAATTTGAATGTACAGGTATACGAGCCAAACCCCACTGCTTATCAGGTATTGAATAATGAGGAAGATGAGGATAAGAACAGTACTGCTGAGTCAGAAAGCTCTAGAGCCTTGCCAGTGATATACCCTACAAATCACAGATATTACAACTGTGAAGATGGTCATGGTGAGGAAGATGAAATGGCATATGAGGATTCTGACATTGATGACTATGATGATGATGATGAATTTGATGATGATGAGTATGATTGGGATGACGGTGGTAGTCATGGAAGTTTAGAAAATTATGAGCATGAGATGTATGATGAAAATCCTAGACGGGAAGAGTTGTCAGAGTCATGCTATCGTTCTATGGCAGAAGATAAGGTAAAGAATCAGATGCCAGTTGATCCAAATCATGCTGAGCTGAAACCCAATTTAGGTGGACGAGAGAGAAGCATGGACATGCATTCTGTTCTGAGCCCTGTGGAGAATCTGACGCAGTGGAAAGCGATGAAAACAAAAGTTGCAGCATCAAGCAAGCACAGGAGGAAGGAAAATGTTCCATCAAATCAACAAACAAGTATGCCCTTAGTTCCTGAGGCAAGCTTGAATTTCTCACCTTGCAGATTGGAATCAAATGCACTTCAGTCCAAGCCTCTGTTGCCAGACATGGCAGTTGACGCTAGCCTCTCAAACTGGGTGGTTTCTCCTAATTATCATGTCTCCTCGACCACAATTCATTGCCAATGATGCGGTCATGTCATTGAAAGAAAAAAAGAAACTTAAAATATATCAATTCTGTGTTTTTTGCCACCAGAATGGGCAACAACTTCAAAGGAGGACGCATCGGATTTTGATTCGTCTCATGATTATTCATTCAGCAAGTCAGTATATGCCAGTTGGGATGGTTTCATTGTATTTGTGTGTCTAATTCTTGCCCTGTATTTTGTTGTTTTGTGAATGGTTACTTTGTAAGCCATGGAGAGTGTATTTGTTTATTTTTTATCTTCATGTTGCAGCTATACAATTTGAAGTATTCTGAATTTTCATGCTCATAGTATACATTGTATTCGTTATGACATTCTCCAAAGTGAAATTTCAATCAATCAAGAGGTTCATGTATAAGAAACAGCGGTTGATATATAAAAGGTAAACTGAAAGCAAACAGAATCAAAGAAAGAACCCTGTCGACACATAATTGTGGAATAAGTTCTGAGAATCATCAAAATTTATTCCACATAACGAGTATTTGAGAATATGAAAGGAAAAAAAGACTGATGTATCCCTTTAATTCGAAACATTACCATAGCCATTGAGTGCATAATTTTCAGAGAAACAGTGCCGTGACTGAGCATGAAAATGCTTATTAACCTACTAGGAAGCTGTGCTACTATCAGCGCTTTCCAAATAATTTTGTTGGAAGCAGTGTATACATTGATCTGCTAGAGAACTCACATAAGGCCACTGAAAAATCATGTCAAAAAATCCAGTAAGATAAACTGGATACATAAATTGGAACACAAGGAGCTGCTTATCCGGGTTCCTGGAGAGTTAGTCCCAAGTCATCATATCTACTCAAATTAAGGTTGCACAGGTCCCAATGATGCTCCACGGTTAGTCCAACAGAAAGTTTGACATGGCTTATCAAGATTATCTCTACATTATTGAACAGACACAGGAATCCCCATCCTCATCCTCTGAGTCTGAGTCACTAACATCACTGCACATACAATTGGGACACCAAATGTGAGATAAGATAGCTATGGACATATGACACATCTAGGCTTCATTATCATACTCAATTTTGTTTTACTACATTAAAATATGACAGCAAATGCTTCGAGCTTACCAGCTACTAGGAAAGAAAATTTTGGTTATTGTTTTGTACTTTTCTTTACTTTTTTCCAACAGCATACTTGGGAGCAGCTCCTATCAATGTTAACCTATGAACTAACCACATATATATCACATGTTTATGTAGATCAAAGAAAAAGAAAGATGAATAAGTGCAGTTTTATTTCATAAGTTCTTCGTTGATTGGAGTCCCAGTGCTAGTATGACATCCTTTCAAAGCCATAAAACAAGAATATTTCTCGAAATTTCTTTCTTGTGCTAATTTCTGCTCGCACATCATCCATTCTAATGGAAGAAGCAATTTCCATTGCTGTTTCTACGTAGATAATAACTAAATTTTCTCTATCTCCTAATATTTGTCTTATCATATGCGCTAGAAAGCACAAATATGACGGAGGATGGGTATGGTTTCAATCATCATAACAAACTCTGATGTTTCAAAATTGAGCAGAAGTCATTGTAGACATAGCGAAATGCTATAGTTACATAATTATAATTGCAAATGTTCATGCTCGGGTGCTGAAAAGAAGGAAAGGAACAAAGTTACTTCCCAGGAGCCTTTTGAGAGGACTATAAGAAATTTGGAATTTTCATGCAACACACACAGAAAGCACTAAAAGAAAACGTAAATGAATAAAAAAAGAGAATATTACAGTCAGAGAACTTGATGGAAAATTAGAGGGGAAATTATGGGAGCTGCAGGAATGCGTTACAATAAACATGAAAAAATGATTCTTAAAGGGAAAACTACACAAGTAATCACATTGATGCTTCCATAATGAAGTCATGCTGATATAATAATAGAGGACAGGGAACAGAAAAGGAGAAAATGAAAAAGAAAGCAAGACAACACCGTACTTCAGTGATCCACCATTGCATCCATCAGTCACACAACAACAAAAAATTCAAAGGAGGCAAGCATGAAATTTGCCATTTGCACAGAATAAGGGAAACAGAAAACCATCTCTTGTTGTTTTTCATCAACATAGAACAGAATTGAGCAACACACATATTTATTTATTCACAAGATGTGATGTGAGTGTGTGAACTAGGCGAGCAAAATTCGGCACACACGCAGCACAAGTTAGTTAATTACCTTGGTACGTATTCCAAAACCTCAACAAGCTTATTTCCTATCCTATCGTTCCACTGCACTTTCCTTTTCCTGTAAGTCTTATCCAATTTCCGTGACATTCCTCCTCTTGGCGCTGGCAACAACGAATTGGAATCATTATCATCTTCTCTACTGCTATGATCTTCAACCTTTCTACCCTCTAAAGAAGCCACAGTCAACGTCACAGTAAGAGCCATAGGCTTGTTAACGCAACCATTAGTATCCTTGGAGGACTTCGTATCCATCAATAATAACACTCTTTATGCTCTCTCAGGTACCTTTGGTGACACAGACCCAATACGAAAAGCTGAAAACAAAAATTGAATCGAAACTTCAGGGAATTAGAAAAACCTGGAAGAAACCCATTTGACCCATTGACTTCTAAATCACAGCGCAACTCCTATAACCCTCCAAAAACGGAAACTTCAGAGGAACCTTACCAGAGTTGAAGCAAGACAAAAACAGGGGAAACAGAACGAAAGCGGAAGAAAAGTTTAACTTCGACACGGCCCACTTAACGAAAGAGCAGTGTGAGAATCTGAGTGTCAACAAACAAGAAAACGACATTAATTTGTATGGATACAAAGTGAAAACAATCCACAACCAGAATCCGAATTGATGCTCCTACAGTTCCTTCCCCCACTGTTGAAAACACTGGTTTTTCATTTTAAGAAGAAAAAAAAAAATTCAAGGCAAAAACACACCGTTTCAGTTTTTGATTTTCATTTTCTATATATTCTATACAAATAATTAATTTTACATTAAATAGAAGTTTTTTTGTTTTTGTTTTTAATAGTTAATAATGATTTATTTTTCTATAATTGTCATTTCAAATATTTTTTACCAAAAGTGCAGTAGATATGATCAAACTAAAACATAAATTAAAGGATATATTAAGCACTGTGTGGAAATTATTGTGAACTTTTACAAATATTTTTAATTTTTACGGATAAAAGAATTAAGACACTATACCAGATAAAGTAATTAGAAGAATATATAAATGGAACGGAAATATGACATATAAATAAAAAAAAATTAAGTTCTAAGACATAAAATATAATGATTTTTTGATTTTTTTTATCTACTTTTAACATATTATTTCAATTATTTTTAAATTATTATATCATATTAAAAAAATCAAAATAAATAATTAAAGAATGATTAAAGTAATAAATTAAAAATAAATAAAAAATGGATTAAATTATCGTACATGTAAAATATACCTGTTAATGTAAGACTTAGAAATAATTGGAAAGTGCTGAGTGAGTGTGTTCAATCATTCGCGGAAGAAATAGGGGCAATGTTTTCTATAAAAGTAATGTAAAATTATTGGTGTATTTTTGTTACTTTTTATTATCATCAGGGCACTGTTGATGATAGTAATGTTTATTTCTCTTCGTAAATTCAGTTTAGTGTACATTTTTTTCTTTTTCACAACTTCTATAGTTCACTGTTCTTCCCAATTCATAAGTTATTTATTTTTTATAAATAAATTTATTAATTCTTATCGTGATATTTTAAGAAATAATTTTATTTTAATTGTATAGTATAAATAGATTTCGCTTTTAATATTATATAAACAAATTTCACTTTTAATAATGAATAATTATATATATATATATATATATATATATATATATATATATATATATATATATATATATATATATATGTACACTTAAAAAAACTATTCACTCTATTGTAGTTAATATAAAGTGTTTTCATATAAAATTTATATTTAGACATAAGGTAGAACGTAATTAATAGTATCACTTTTATTATTCTTAAAACAAGGTGATCCAAAGTAAACAAAATTAATTGAATGTGAAATAGTAGTATCCAGTATACCTCCAAGTGGTAGAAAAAGAACTAACATAATCCCTTGACTTAATTCAACCAAAACAAATTAATTAAATTTCTTTGTAACAAAGAGAAATCCAACTTAATTTCGTAGTAATATAGAACAATAAATGATATATCCTGAACTTGAGAGGCTCAATCCAATTAAAGTCATTATGAAAATATATTTATTGTATTTAGAAATTTATTATTTATTTATTTTAATTTTAATATTTAATTTATATTCATAATTTTTTGTCTAGCTTTATATATAACAACTATATAATTTATTTAAGAAATTTCTTTAATATCTTAAAAAATGATTTTTTTTTCTAATTAGTTCAATTTAATCCAGTTGAGTTAGATTTTAAAAAATATTACAAAAACACGTCTTAATTTAATCCGACTTTTTTTTTATTGATTTGAAATATAAATAAATATTAATATTGAGTAATGCAATACTACACGAGTTAGTTTGGAGTAAGGAAATGATAGTTAACGTATTATTATCTGATACAAAATAAACCAACGTATAAGTCCCGGCATTGCATGCCATAAACCAGTAGAAAAGAGGATATTGTGTATTAATTAATGAGATTATGTGCTTCTAAGCTTTAATTTAATTATTTTTGTGTAGATTAATTATCCAACTCTTTACATGCGGTCCTACCAAATGATCTTGAGTTGTCTTGCACCATTGAAATTGAAGTAGTTTTGACCATCACTACTGAATCTGACAGAAGGGTTTCCACTAATTAAAGAGTGTTTGCTCATACACAATCATTTTCAACTCCATTGCATTCATTAGTGGAGTACCTATACTTGCTTCTTCGTTGCATCAGGCTACCCAATAAATTAATATATTACATTTTTTGTTCACTTTATATATGTAAAAGCACAGGTCAAACACATTTTTTTCCTTTTCTTTTTATTCCATCTTCTTTTATTTTCTTGTTACAACAATTTTCTTTTTTTCAAGTTATTTTTCTCGATCTCTCGCTAGTAAAATTTTTCATATTTCATGAAATTTTACTGTAAATTTGTTATAATATCGGGTAAGAAAAGATTTTTTTTTGTTTAGAAATTTTAACTGATACATAATTCTTTTATGAGTAATTATTTTTTATAAAAAGTTATAAAATTTATTAATATTTCTTGCAAAATCTTTTACGTTTTATGCAAAATATTTTGTAAAAAAATTGATAACAAATTCTTACGAACCATTATTATTAACAAAATTTATAATTATTTTTTAAGAAAAAAATTTGCAAAAGAAATTAATAAAAAATATGTGTTTTTTTAGAAATGTCCTTCAATTTATATCTCTAAATATCTCCCTCTAATTTTCATTTTATTCAAAATAAAATCTTATATTATATTAGGTGACACATGCCAATAATTAATTCTGCAGTTATTAGAGTTTTTATATGTATTTAAACTCTCTGTAATTATTATTATTTGAAATCAAAGTAATTTTTAAATAAGAGAATTTATTCTTAATGAGTTGTTGAGTGCTAGAGTTATGTTTAGAGTTGAACTAGAAAGTTAGAGTAGATAACTAAGTGTACACATATGTATGATTTTCGAAATTTGATCATCATTCTGTATATAACTTTGGAATGGATGATTATGATTGGATTGAGAAATGTTTAGGAGATTGGAATAGAATGTCACTTTTATTGAAATCTTAAGACTTGGTAGGATGATTAAATTTAGTCTTATTCATTTGGATATGCTTTGAATCAAGGATTTAATCTAATTGAATGATATATTGAGCTTTGAATAATTATTTTGAGTTAAAATACTTAAAATGTGAAATTTGTGCGGTGATAATTGGGATTTTTAGAATTGTCAAGAGGGTTTAAATTAATAGAATATAATTTTGATGGGTTTTGAAACGTTGAGTTGCATAAAGTTTTTGATGGTATATTGTTTTTATCAAGAAAAATATTTTTGGTTAAAAAAAATGCGACAAGGAGTTTCCTTGTTTTCTTGCTTAAGAAAAATAAATTTATTTTATGAAAATAAAGTTCTTTTATGGTATAATTTTGTTCAGATAAGATATTCTCATTCAAGTGAAAATGAGGTAGAGTTTGAGTTTTTCTCACTTTAGTCGCTTTAATGAGAACATGAAAAAAAAAAAAAACTCATTTCTGAATTGATTAATCCTGCTCAAAAGAGTTGTATAGCTTAAGAGAAATTGTGTTGACATTTTTAAATCTTAATTTATAGTTTAGTTCAATCATTTAAAGTATGTTGTGGTGATATTGATTGAAATGGGGTTATATTGATTTTAAAAATATATATTGGAATATTTTTGAATGATACATACATGATATGAATTGAGTTGATGTCACAAATCTAGTGAGTGAGTCTTTCTTTGAATGTATGTATTAATTATAAATATTTATCTTTAATAGATATTATAGTTTTAGTGACTGTCTAAATGGTTAAATTAAAATCTTAGCTTTGAGAAGATGAAGAGACATATATTGTTTAACATAAATATTTGATGCTTTAAACTTTCTTTAATCCATTAAGTTGATGATTGTAAATCCTAGGAGGTTAGAATGATTAAAGTATTAATATTTATTTAACACGATTCTTTTTTATAATTGAATTATATTTATTAATGATTGAGATTTTAAATTATTTTATATACACGCAAATGACTCAATAATGTTTTTTTATATGTGAGTTAATTATATAATATTTTTTTATTAATACATTTTAAAAAATGTTACAAATATGCTAAATACCTTAGTAAATAAAATTGCTCAGTTCAACCTAACATACTCCACTAATTTGACATACATTCATAGTATATATATATATATATATAAGTTTTATTAGGTGTTACAACTTTAGATAAGTAATGTTTTTAGAGTTGTTTGACTTCTTAACGATTCTTCTCATTTGTTTGTGTAATTGAAGATTTGAGTTGAGATCATAAGAGTGATTTTGGTGACAAGTTCGATTGATCAGTTTTTTTGTTTGCGTAAGTTAAGTTAATATTCTCTGTGAGTCTCTGTTAATCTTCTAACGGTAGGTTTTAATCATTATTGTGTTGTTCTTAGGTATAAATAGAAAATCATGTGCGGTTGAGTTATTTTGTCAGGTAAGGGAAACTAGTTTGTATTGTTTGTGTGATTGAGTTTGATAGAGATTAATATTGGCAGGTTTGTGATTGATTGAGTTTGGTATTATCATTAATTGTATGAGTGATTTTGGTATGTAAGTTGTTTAATGAATCTCTTATCGTTGGTTGGTTGATTGTGAAGGAATTTGGGAAAATGTAGAATTTGAGTCATTGATCATGTTCTTGTATGAACCGAGTTGCCTTAAGACTTCTATTCTCCTCTTCTGTTCCTCGGATTTCACCTCTGTGTTATTTTTGGGAAGTCTCCTGGGGGCGGGGTATCTGCAAGCACTCTGACACTCAAGTTAGTGACACTTCGATATAGTGCGTATATCAAAGCTGAGTTAATATTAGTTTGTCTTACCTTTGGATGTTGAACCTTATTTTATATTAATTGGCTTTGGTACTACTTCATTACCTTCGAAGGTCGTTTTCATTCTTTCATAAATACTAATAAACCAAATGAATACTCTATTGTAATTGTCCAAGATTTGAGTGCACAATTATATTTCCATATCCCGCCTGAAATTCAATGTTCCTACCTGTATATCCCAGCATTGGGTCAAGATGTGCCTGCCCATTACTAGAGATGGCAAATAAACCCGTCCCGTGGGTATTGCCCGAACCCGTCTCCGTTTTGATGGGGAATCCCCGCATTGACTGGGTATGGGGAATCCCCGACTTTTTCAATTGGGTATGGGAATGGGTATGGGGATGTACATATCCCCGCCATATTACCTGTCCCCGTTTAAATTATTAAAATATTCCTAATTAATTAAATAACCACATATATATATATATATATATATATTATTTTTATTTATTCTAATTATTTGGTTTGTCATGAAACTCATTTGTATTTCAATTATATTTTTCT